>Ga0315556_1000093_pt1 | contig 46484 bp, 41 predicted proteins | sample SalMarSW160310MG_FD_202112 | JGI IMG/M metagenome (GOLD analysis project Ga0315556, IMG submission 202112) | Salt marsh sediment microbial communities from the Plum Island Ecosystem LTER, Massachusetts, United States - Salt Marsh Sediment SW1603-10 ...
GGTCAGCAGGGTCTCGCGGAACCAGTCCAGCATGCCTTTCCAATAGTGGCTATTCACCAGAATGATCGGGATGCGCCGGGTCTTGCCGGTCTGCACCAGGGTCAGCGCCTCCATTAACTCGTCCAGCGTGCCGAAACCGCCGGGCATTACCACGTAGGCGATGGCGAATTTCACGAACATTACCTTGCGCGCGAAGAAATGCTGGAAGGTCTGGCTGATGTTCTGGTACGGGTTGCTGTGTTGTTCGTGCGGCAACTGTATATTCAGCCCCACGCTGGGGGACTTGCCGTAGAACGCACCCTTGTTGGCAGCCTCCATAATGCCGGGGCCGCCACCGGAAATAACGGAAAAGCCCGAGTCGGACAGCAGCCGCGCGATTTCTTCGGTCTGCTTGTAATAGCGATGGCCGGCCGGCGTGCGCGCGCTGCCGAAGATGCTGACTGCAGGCTGGACGGCATTGAGACGGTCAGTCGCGGACACGAATTCTGACATAATGCCGAACACGCGCCAGGCTTCCTTCGAGTTCCACAGTTCCGGCAACAGCGAAGGCGGCAGCTTGGATTGGTCATTCATGATTTAGCCCTGTATAAAAAATGAGCAAAACGGATTCCAGAAAAACATTGTTGCTGGTCGATGGTTCATCCTACCTGTATCGCGCATTCCATGCCATGTCGCAAGCCGACCTGCGCAGCCCGACCGGCGAACCGACCGGGGCAATCCTCGGCGTGCTCAACATGCTGCGCAGGGCGCGAGCCGACTTTCCAGCGGATTATAGCGCGTGTGTGTTCGACGCCAAGGGCAAGACCTTCCGCGACGACTGGTATCCGGAATACAAGGCGCACCGCCCGCCGATGCCGGACGACCTGCGTGTGCAGATCGAGCCGCTGCATGAACTCGTCGCCGCTGCCGGCTGGAATATCCTGATGGTGGACGGCGTCGAGGCCGACGACGTGATCGGTACGCTGACGCAGCAGGCCTCGCAACAGGGCGTGCGCTGCATCGTTTCCACCGGCGACAAGGACCTCACGCAACTGGTCAACGAGCATGTGCTGTGGGTTAACACCATGAGCGAAGAACGGCTGGGCGTTGCGGGCGTCGAAGCGAAATTCGGGGTGAAACCGGAACGCATCGTGGATTACCTGACGCTGGTAGGCGATACCGTAGACAACATCCCCGGTGTGGCCAAGTGCGGCCCCAAGACCGCGGTGAAATGGCTGGCCCAATACGGTACGCTGGACAACCTGATTGCACATGCCGACGAAATCAAGGGCGCGGTCGGCGACAACCTGCGTGCCGCGCTCGACTGGCTGCCGATGGGGCGCAAGCTGGTCACGGTGAAATGCGATGTCGAATTGCCGGTTCATTTCGATCAACTGGTTGCGCCGACGCAGGATACCGGGAAGATGCGCACGCTGCTGCAGCAGTTCGGATTCAAGACCTGGCTGCGCGAGTTGGATAGCGGCAAGAATGCGAACGACGCGCCCGCTGCATCGCGCAGCCAGGCGCCTGCCGCCGCACCGGCCAGCGAGAACGTCGACCTGTTCGCTTCCTCCGGCGAATACGAAACCATACTTACCGACGCGCAGCTCGACGCATGGCTGGAAAACATGATGCGGGCCGAACTGGTCAGCCTGGACACCGAGACCACCGGCCTGGACACGATGACTGCGCAACTGGTCGGCATGTCGTTCTCGATCGAGCCGCACCGTGCCGCCTACTTGCCACTGGCTCACCACTATCCCGGTGCGCCGCAGCAGATTGCGCGCGAGCACGCGCTGCACAAGCTCAAGTACTGGCTGGAGAGTACGACACATCATAAGCTCGGCCAGAATCTGAAATACGACCAGCACATTTTCGCCAACCACGGCATTAGTTTGCGTGGTGTCACCGAAGATACGCTGCTCGAATCCTACGTGCTGGAATCGCACAAGCCGCACGACATGGACAACCTCGCCGTGCGCCATCTCGGTGTGAAAACCGTCAGCTATACCGAAGTGGTGGGCAAGGGTGCGAAACAGATCGGCTTCGACCAGGTCGACCTCGACACCGCGACCAAATATGCGGCGGAAGATGCCGACATCACGCTACAGCTGCACCGCGACTTGTCGCCGCAACTCAAGGCGCAGGGCCGGCTGGACGAGGTGTACCGCAACATCGAGCTGCCGGTGCGCGAAGTGCTGTTCCGGATGGAGCGCAACGGCGTGCTGATCGACAGCAAGCTGCTCAACGCGCAGAGCCGCGAACTGGGAGAGAAGCTGATGGCCATCGAGAAACAGGCGTTCGAGGCAGCGGGCCAGCCGTTCAACCTCAATTCGCCCAAGCAGATACAGGAAATACTGTTCGACAAGCTCGGCCTGCCTGTGAAGAAAAAAACACCGAGCGGCACACCCTCCACCAACGAAGACGTGTTGCAGGAGCTGGCGCTGGATTACCCGCTGCCGAAAATCCTGCTCGAACACCGTGGCCTGGCCAAGCTCAAATCCACCTACACCGACAAGCTGCCGCAGATGGTGAATGCACAAACCGGCCGTGTGCACACCAGCTACTCGCAGGCAGTGGCGGTGACCGGGCGGCTGGCGTCGAGCGATCCCAACCTGCAGAACATCCCGGTGCGTACTGCCGAAGGCCGCCGCATCCGCGAGGCGTTCATCGCACCTGCAGGTTCGCGCATCATGTCCGCCGACTATTCGCAGATCGAGTTGCGCATCATGGCCCACCTTTCCGGCGACGAAGGCCTGCTCAAGGCATTCGCACGCGGCGAAGACATCCACCGTGCCACCGCCGCCGAAGTATTCGGCGTTACACCGGAGGCGGTCAGCTCAGAGCAGCGCCGCTATGCCAAGGTGATCAACTTCGGTCTGATCTATGGCATGTCGGCCTTCGGCCTGGCCTCGCAACTGGACATCGAACGCTCCGCCGCGCAGCAGTACATAGACCTGTATTTCGCGCGCTATCCCGGCGTGGCCGATTACATGCAGCGCACGCGCGAGCAGGCCAAAAAGCAGGGCTACATCGAGACCGTGTTCGGGCGCAGGCTATGGCTGCCCGAGATCAACGGTGCCAACGGCATGCGCCGCCAGGCCGCCGAACGCGCCGCGATCAACGCACCGATGCAGGGTACCGCCGCCGACCTGATCAAGCTGGCGATGGTTGCGGTGCAGGACTGGCTGGAGAAGGAAAAGCTGCAGAGCAAGCTCATCATGCAGGTGCACGACGAACTGGTGCTCGAAGTGCCGCAGGACGAAGTTCCGGAAGTGCGCAACAAGTTGCGTGAACTGATGTGCCGCGTTGCCGAACTGAAAGTGCCGCTGGAGGTGGGGCTGGGAGAAGGCGGCAACTGGGACGAAGCACACTGAGCGATCCGTATGAACCCGGAACACCTGCAACTGCTGGTCACCCGTACCATGCCCTACGGCAAATACAAAGGCCGGCTGATCGCCGACCTGCCGGGCCATTACCTGAACTGGTTTGCGCGCGAGGGTTTTCCGCGAGGCGAGCTGGGTAAGCTGCTGGCGCTGATGCAGGAGCTGGACCACAACGGGCTGTCGTCGCTACTCGACCCGTTACGCAAGTGAAGCGAGCGGCGCATGGCTGCCCGGCTAATACTGCTCGCGCAGATAGATGAAGTTCTTGTTGCTGCTGTACACGCCGAATGTTGCACGCGCGACATTGCTGGGCAGGTAGCACCCCAGCGGGGTGGGAGCAACCAAACAGCTTGCCCCGGTTACCGCAGGGATAGACAGATCGACGCTGCCGGTGTTGTTGGCTCCCGGCTTGGCCAAGGTGAACTTGGCGGTGCCGCTGCCGAATACTACCGAGACCGGCGTCGGCGCAGTTGCCGGCGGACAGTAGGGTAGCGGAGTGGCGGAGGGTGGCAGCGGCTGGCAATTTGCGAAAGTTACGTCGCCGGCAGGGGCGGCGGCGGTGGACAAGCTGCTCACGCTGTCCGTGCTGCTGGTGACATAGCCGGTGCCGTCCCAGTACTGCGCCGTTGCGTTGATGGGCAGGTCCAGCAGTTCCGAGCCATGGGCGTTGGATAGCTGAATGCGTCCACTGACCACCTTGACCCCACCTTCAACCGAGGTGGCGCCGCGTAACGAAGTGGCATCCGCATCGGCTGCACGCAGGTAGATATCCGTCGGTGCGGTGGGCGTGGTGTTGAAGGTATAGCTCGGCGTGGCAGGCGTACCCAGCGTGGTGGTGCCGCTGGTAAAGGAAGCGGCGGGCACGGCACTATTGTTCAGGGTGTCACTGCCGGAGGGCGGATTTTGTGTCGTCGTGCTGCCCAGCGCATCCCATGCGGTCAGCGTGACGGCCTTGGCGAAGTTGGGCGTAGTGCTTGCCGTACCGTCATAGTTCTTCAGGGTATTCGTCCCAGTCGCATTTTTTGCGTAGGCATAGACGTTGACGGTGAATGGCTGGCCTGAGTACACCAGTCCGCCAACCGGGGGGCAGATCAGCCCGGAAGGGCATGCCATCGGTCCAGTCACCGAGGTATCGAAATGGTCGGGAACAAAGCGCCCGACATTACCTGCGCCACCGCCATTACATACTGTTCCGCCGGTACCGGTGTTGCCGGTCGCGCTGAGGCCCGAGCCAAGATAACTGCCGCTGGCCAATGTGGCGGTCAGGTCGCCGTTGCCAACTTCGCTCCAGTTCAGGTTGCTCGCAGTCGCGGCTCCACTGGCAAATGCGCCCAGGCTGCCGCTGAAGGTGCCGCTGGATGCACTGGCGCCAGTCGGCTGGCACTTGGTGAATGACAGTGTGGCACCTTCCGGCGTGGTTTCCTGGCCGAAATTCGCGGTTGCGGTGGGAATCGCCAAACCGTTATAGGCGGTCACCGTGGCCGAGAAGTTGTTGCCCGCCTTGATCGGTCCGGCAGTAACCCCGGAAATGCCGAAATGGTGGGGTGCGACTTTGAAAGGATTGCTGCTGCCGGTAAGCGTGATTGCCGTGGCGCCACCGAAAGGTGTGACAGTGGTGTTGGCACCAAGCGTGATCTGACCCACGTCGTCGTAGCGCACGGTGATGGGCGCAGAACCATTGCCATCGAAACTCAGGCTGACTGCCGTTCCTCCCGGGGCGATGGCGGTCGTGTTGATGGTTGTGAGGTTGCCCGGCTGGCAGGCTGCCGGATTATTGCAGGTGTAACCCATGTTAACCGAGGAGGTTGAATTGATGATCGCCGGGGTGCACACCGCAGGATTGGTGGTCAAGGCCTGTACCGCACGCAGATACAGCGTGGGTGTGGCAATGCCGGAAACCTGCGAAGGAATGGTGTAGGTGTTTCCGGTTGTGGTATTGGAGAAGATAAAGCCCGCTGTGTTTGCAGTGAAGGTGCATGCGGGCGAGCCGAAGTTGCAGCTTGTTGCGCCGGCTGGCGCAGGCGTTGCAGTTGCCACGCCGAATACCACGCTACCTGCCGTAGCAACCTGCACATTCTTGGTTACGCTGCTGCTGCCGGCGGGAATGATGAACCCCGAGCCCGTTGCGCCGCCGGTCGTGCCGTCCCAGTTGACGGTGGGCGTGCCGCTCGCACTCAGCGTGCCGCTGACACCGCCGGTGTAGCCTGTGGTGCAGGCCGCATCGGAGCAGGCCTTGATGGTTAGCATCGATGCGGCGCAGGTCAGTCCAGTACCCGTGGCATGTTGTATCTCCAGGTGGTCTGGTCCGCTGATAGGGCAGGCGTGGGTTTGTGTTGCGATTGTTGCCAGTTGGGTCTGGCTCAGCGCCGAATTGAAAACCTGCACTTCGTCCAGGTTGCCATGGAAGTGGAAATTGGCGGGTGGTTCGCCTGAGGCATTCGTCTCTCCGCCTAACGACACCGGGCCGGCATCGGTTCCCCATGTGCCGGTGAAGGCGGCATCGCTGTTGCTGCCCAGTAATGCGCCCGTAGAGTTGAATACATAGAGGGTGCGTTTCCGGTTGGTGATGTCTGCTACGGCCGCCACAAAATACCAGGTGTTGTTGGCGATGGTGTAAGTCGAATCGAGAATGACCGGGTTAATGCCCCGGGAATAGAATCTGACTCTCCCTGTGCCGCCATCGCCCAGGCTGATGCCATAACCGCCGGAGTTGCTCTGGTCGTCGATCAGGATGCGCTGCCCGGAAATCGTGTTATTGGTGGTCCTGATCCAGGCGGTGACGGTGAAATCGGTCGTGAAATTGGGTAGCGGTGTCTGGATGTAGCCGGAGGTGATGGTGGTGCCGTTGTCGAACACTCCATAGCGGCAGGTGCCGGGAGTGCCGGCGATGGCTGGAGTGGTGCCATCTGTGGTGGCGATGTTGAAGGACTGGGCATTGTTCCCGTTGCCGGAGCTGTCCGTCACCTCATTGGCCGTACCATTCCAGCTTGCTTCGTCCATGCGGTAGTCGGCAAGAGGCTGTGGCGGTGTCGGGGGCAGTGTGTAGTAAACGGTGATCGGCATGGCGTCGACGCCGGCCGTCTGGGTGGTATTGTAAGGTCCGCGCTGCGCTGCAAATGCTGCGCCGAAATTAACGGCATTGATATCGGCAACCGACCAGGTGTTTCCCCACAGGTTTGTACTGCCTCCATAAATCAATTGTGTGGGGGTTGCTGCCATTGCGCCGCCGCCATTGGGAAAAGTATTGGCACCGGTGGCGAGATTGGTCGGTTGCACCACATAGGCGGTGTCACCGGCGTTGGCCTTGACCAGTTGCATCGCGTTATCGGTAAATGTATAGGTTGAATTCACCCAGGGGCCGACCGAGATGCCGTCAATTGTGGCCCCGGCAGGAATGGCAAAACCGTAATTCGTGCAAACAAGATACTGGGTAACGCTGGAGTTGACGCCGGTAGCAGTTGCGTAGGTGTTGTCCTGCGCCCCAACATTGGTAAGTCCGCCCCATGGGTAAGCGCTGCCATTGCTGGAATCAGTCACGCAGAGCGTTGGATTGGCGGTTACGGAACCTGTGGTTCCTCCGCCAGCGGTGCAGACCGGAGTGGATGCGACCTCGGTGAGCGTACCGAAATTGGTGGTTCCGGCAGTTACGCCATTCAACGTGGCAGTACCGGAACTGGTGATATTGCCGCTGGCCTGGGGTGAACTCGCTGTCGGGCGCACCTGGATACCCTGCCAGGTCAGTGTATTGGTTCGAGTGCTGGATGCGGTGACGGTGAAGGTGATCTGGGTCGCGGTGATGCTGGTGACTGCGGCGGAGGTGCCGGTCGCAAGGTTGTTGATGTTGCGGTTTGCCCGATTGTTGCCGGTGATCAGAACGGTCACCGTGGCTGCGGTGTTGAATTCAAAGCCGGCCGGGACATTCAGGATAATGGTGCCGGTCGAGACTTCGCCTCTGTTGGTTTCGGCATACGTCGGCCCCGTCAGCGAGGTCCAGCCTGCGGCATCACAGCCGAATGTGGTGTTCGAGGGAATGGCGGTGCCGCCGGTGGTGGCCGTTACGGTGCCGGCTAGTGCTGGGGCAGCAAACAGCCATAGCAGCAGGAGTCCCGTGAGAATGCGTGAGAGCCTGCCGATAGCACCTGGATAGATATTTGTTGTTTTCAGTTTTATCTTCATAAGCGTTATGAATGATACTTGAAAATGATAATTTTATTGCGGGCAGGCAATATCGCTGAGCGAGCATGGAAGTAAAGCCTTTCTCTTTTGGCGCGCCTCCGGATTGACGCTATCCCGTGCTTTTGCAGTATGGTATATCTTTCAGCCTCCGATGTTGCGGAGGAACTCCTCCGCGATAAACCGTGCAATTAAGGCCGAGTCCTATCATTGAATCATGAGAGAACTGCCGATCAATCAGCCCCCTGCCCGTCTGCGCCGCTACCTGACCGCAGGCTACGTGCTGTTCATCGTGTATGCCAGTCTGTCGCCGTTTACCGGCTGGCGGGAGGGAGGGCTGGATTTCATCGCGGTGCTGGAAGAACCGCTGCGGCTGAACCATAGCTGGTTCGACACCATCGCCAACCTGCTGGCTTACCTTCCATTTGGACTGCTGCTGGGATTGACGCTGCGCGCGCGGCTGGGTGCGGCCGGTGGCGTGCTGTTTGCCACGGTGGGTGGTGCGCTGCTTTCCGCCAGCATGGAATATGCGCAGATGTACCTGCCCAACCGTGTTAGTTCGAATGCCGACCTGCTGGCCAACACCTGCGGCACGCTGGCTGGCGCGCTGCTGGCGGCGAGCATTGCGCCGAGCGTCTGGTTCAGATTCGTGATGCGCTGGCGACAGAGCCTGTTCCATGGCGGTGCGGGCGTGGATTTCGGCCTGGCGCTGGTTGCGCTGTGGATGTTCGCACAAGTCAATCCTTCGCTGCCGATGCTGGGCAATGTGTTCATCACCCAAGTGGCGCAGCCGCCGTTCGTGCCGGTGTCTGCGGAGCCGTTCAGTTGGCTGGAGTGCGCGGCGGTGGCGCTGAATCTGCTGATGCTCGGCTGCCTGCTGCTGACCCTGCTGCACCAGCGCCGCCACGCGGTGATCGGTCTGGTGCTGGTGTTGTGTGTGGTGGCGCTGACCAAGTTCATCGCCGCGGCACTATTGCTCAAATCGTGGGCCTTGCTGCTGTGGCTGAACGGCGAGGCCGTGCTGGGCATCTGTGCCGGGCTGCTCCTCCTCCTGTTGATTCACTGGCTGCCGCGCACGCTGCTGCTGTGGTGCGGCGCGGGCATAACGCTGGCTTATCTTGGCCTGACTCACGGCTTGCTCGACAGCGGCAAGCCTGCCGCCGCCATGCCCCTGTACCACTGGCACTACGGCCATCTGCTCAACTACAACGGGCTTTCGCAGACCGTTGCACTGGTGTTCCCGTTGCTGTTGTTGGGTTACCTGTGGCGGATACGGGAAAGGTAACCGTTATAATGCGCAGTTTTCGAGGGGAAATCATGGGCTATTACGACAAGCATGTTTTTTTCTGTGTCAACCAGCGCGACCCGGGCGAGGGCTGCTGCAATGATTTCGACTCGGGCAGGCTGCGCAATTACGTCAAGGACAAGGTCAGGGAACTGGGCATTGCCAACGAGGCAAACAGCATCCGAATCAATGCCGCGGGCTGTCTCGGGCGCTGCGACGACGGGCCGGTGCTGGTGGTTTATCCGGAAGGCATCTGGTACACCTATGTCGACGAGAACGACCTGGACGAGATCATCGAAGAGCATCTGAGGCATGGGCGTACAGTCAAACGCCTGAAAATCTGATGGCAACAATAAAGAAATTTTCCATTCCCGCGCCGGCAGGCGTGCTGGAGGGGATCTGGCACTTGCCGGACGCCTGTCCTGAGCCGGGTCGAAGGGAGACGCCACGCGCGCTCGCCGTAGTGGCGCATCCGCTACCGACCATGGGCGGCACCATGGACAACAAGGTGGTGACCACGCTGGCCAAGGCCTTTGCCGAACTGGGTTTCGTCACGTTACGCTTCAATTTCCGCGGCGTCGGTGCCAGCACGGGTGTGTTCGACAGCGGCAACGGCGAGGTGGAAGACGTGCTGGCGATGGTGCGCTACGCGCAGCAGGAGCAGGGCGATCTGCCGCTGGTACTGGCCGGTTTTTCATTCGGCGGTTTTGTCCAGGCACGCGTGGCAAAACGCCTGCATCCGCAGCCGCACCAGCTGGTGCTGATCGCGCCCGCGGCAGGGCGCTACGATGTGCCGCCGGTGCCGCATAACACGCTGGTTGTGCACGGCGAGCAGGACGAAGTGATCCCGCTGGCCAGCCTGATGGACTGGGCGCGGCCGCAGCACCTGCCCATTGTGGTGCTGCCGGAGGCGGGACATTTTTTTCACGGACGTCTGAGCCAACTCAAGCAGGTGGTGTTGCACCATTTTTGCGGACGGCAACCGTGATGCAAACCGCATTGTCTGTGCGCGGGTTGCGGCTTCTTCAATGTATTGCTGCGCGCTGCCGATCACGCCCGTGATGCTATTATGCGGCGTATTTCACAGTAGGGTTTGTCATGCTTTGGGTTAAAGCTTTCCATATTATCTTCGTCATCAGTTGGTTCGCTGGTCTGTTCTACCTGCCGCGCATCTACGTCAATCTGGCGATGGCTACACATGATTCCGAGTGCGAGCGCCTGCTGCTGATGGCGGGCAAGCTGTATCGTTTCATGACGCCGCTGGGTGTGCTGGCGCTGGCATTTGGCATGTGGATGTGGCTGGGCTATGGCATTCAGGGCGGCTGGCTGCACGTCAAGCTGCTGCTGGTGGTGGTGCTCGTCATTTACCACTTTTACTGCGGCAGGCTGCTGGCCAACTTCAGGCAGGGGCACAATGCGCATAGCCATGTCTGGTACCGCTGGTTCAATGAGATTCCGGTGCTGGTGATGACAGCTATTGTGATCCTGGTTGTCGTCAAGCCTTTCTGATGCCATCTTTTTTCGCTCCCTGTCCGCGCGGCTTGGAAAAAATACTGTCGGAAGAACTGGCCGGGTTCGGTGCGGCCGAGGTGCGCACTACCGATGGCGGCGTGGCATTTTCCGGCGACTGGCCGCTGTGCTACCGCGCCAACCTGGAAAGCCGTTTTGCCAGCCGCATCCTGTGGCGGGTGCAGGAGCCAAAACCTTATCGCAACGAGCAGGACATCTACCAGGCGGCGCTCGATCTCGCCTGGCCGCGCTGGTTTGACGTGGCCTGCACCATTCGCGTTAACGTCACCGCGATCAAGAGTCCGCTGAAAAGCCTGGAATTCATTACGTTGAAAATCAAGGACGCGATCTGCGACAAGTTTCGCCAACATGGCGGCGAACGCCCCAGCGTCGATACCGTGCAGCCGGACATGCGCATCCATGCCTTCATCGAGGGCAATAACCTGACGTTGTATCTGGACACTTCGGGCGAGGCACTGTTCAAGCGCGGGGTGCGCCTGCACACCAATATTGCGCCGCTGCGCGAGAACCTGGCAGCGGGCATCCTGAAGCTGGCAGGCTGGGAGCCGGGCATTCCACTGCTCGACCCGATGTGCGGCAGCGGCACCTTCCTGATTGAAGCGGCACAAATGTCGCTCAATATCGCGCCCGGCATTGCGCGCAACTTTGCCTTCGAGAAGCTGAAAAATTTCGATGCCGGCAGGTGGAACGAGATGAGGCAGCAAAGCATTGCCGCGCAACTCCCGGTCAGCGAATTGCCGATTTTTGGCAGCGACCTGTACGGCGATGAACTGAAGGCCACGCATCGCAATCTGGATGAGGCGGGTATCCGCGAAGCGGTGTATTTAAAGCAGGCCAATGTGCTGGAAATTTCCGCTCCAGCCGAGCAAGGTATCCTGGTGGCCAACCTGCCCTATGGCGAGCGCATGGGCGAGCTGAACGAGCTGGCGGAACTGTATCCAAAGCTAGGTGATGCGCTGAAACAGAAATTCGGCGGCTGGACGGCTTACCTGTTTACCGCCGACAAGCGCATATTGAAGCTGATGCGGCTGTCCCCGTCCAGGCGCATACCGCTGTTCAACGGCGCGATAGAATGCCGCTTGCTGGAATACAGGATTGTGGCGGGCGGCAATCGCAGATAGCGCGTTTGCCGCACCGGCAATCAGGTCATCTTCAGGTTGTCGAGGCCGCTCATCACGTCGCGATCCTTGCTTTCCTTGCTGTCCAGCTTGATCTTGAGACGCAGGTCATTGAGCGAGTCGGCGTTCTTCAGCGCCTCTTCGTAGCTAATGGAGCCGCTTTCGAACAGGTCGAACAGCGCCTGGTCGAAAGTCTGCATGCCGAGTTCGCGCGACTTGGACATGATTTCCTTGATTTCATGTACCTCGCCCTTGAAGATCAGGTCGGCGATCAGCGGCGAGTTGAGCAGGATTTCAATTGCTGCCACGCGTCCGGCATGGCCCTTTTTCGGGATCAGGCGCTGCGAGATCAGCGCCTTGATGTTGAGCGACAGGTCCATCAGCAATTGCGCGCGGCGTTCTTCCGGGAAGAAGTTGATGATGCGATCCAGCGCCTGGTTGGCGCTGTTGGCGTGCAGCGTGGCCAGGCACAGGTGACCGGTTTCGGCGAAAGCTACGGCATATTCCATGGTTTCGCGGTCGCGGATCTCGCCGATCAGGATTACGTCCGGCGCCTGGCGCAGCGTATTCTTCAGTGCGGCCTCCCACGAATCGGTGTCCACACCGACCTCGCGGTGGGTGATGATGCAGTTGATGTGATCGTGCACAAATTCCACCGGGTCTTCGATGGTGATGATGTGGCCGTAGCTGTTCTTGTTGCGGTGGCCGATCATCGCGGCCAGCGTGGTGGATTTGCCGGAGCCGGTGCCGCCGACCAGGATCACCAGGCCGCGCTTGGTCATCACCACGTCCTTCAGGACCGGCGGCAGTCCCATCTCGTCAAGATCCGGGATCTTGGTGGTGATGGTACGCAGCACCATGCCGACGCGTTGCTGCTGCATGAATACATTGACGCGGAAACGGCCGATGCCGGGCGGGCTGATGGCGAAGTTGCATTCATGGGTGGATTCGAACTCCGCAGCCTGGCGGTCATTCATGATGCAGCGCGCCAATTCCTGGGTATGCTGGGTGCTCAGCGCCTGGTTGGATACCGGCGTCATTTTGCCGTCCATCTTGAATGCGGGCGGGAAGCCGGCAGTGATGAACAGGTCGGATGCCTGCTTCGCGACCATGCCGCGCAGCAGGTTGTGGATTAGTTCAGTGGCCTGGTCTCTTTCCATGGTTGCTCCCGAAAATGCAGCTTGTTACTTGAAGGTGTCTTTATTGGCTGCCTTGGAACGCGCTTCTTCGGCACTAACGACATTGCTCTTGACCAGGTTCGTCAGGTTTTGATCCAGTGTCTGCATACCAATGTTGCCGCCGGTCTGGATGGCGGAATACATCTGCGGAACTTTGGCTTCACGGATCAAATTGCGGATTGCCGGGGTGCAGATCATGATCTCGTGCGCCGCGACGCGGCCCGCACCGTCCCTGGTTTTGAGCAGGGTCTGTGAAATCACCGCGCGCAGCGACTCGGACAGCATGGCACGCACCATTTCCTTTTCGTCGGCCGGGAATACGTCAATCACGCGGTCGATGGTCTTGGCCGCCGAACTGGTGTGCAGCGTGCCGAACACCAGGTGGCCGGTCTCCGCCGCGGTCATCGCCAGGCGTATGGTCTCCAGGTCGCGCATTTCGCCGACCAGAATCACGTCCGGGTCTTCGCGCAGCGCAGAGCGCAGCGCGTTGTTGAAGGACAACGTGTGCGGCCCCACCTCGCGCTGGTTGATCAGGCACTTCTTGCATTCATGCACGAATTCGACCGGGTCTTCCACGGTCAGGATGTGGCCCATGTCGTTTTCGTTGATGTGGTTGACCATGGCGGCCAGCGTGGTGGACTTACCGGAGCCGGTCGGGCCGGTCACCAGCACGATGCCGCGCGGGAATTCGGCAATATCCTTGAAAATCGGCGGGCACTTCAGATCTTCCAGTGTCAGTATCTTGGAGGGAATGGTCCGCATCACCGCTCCCGCCCCTCGGTTGTGCACGAAGGCGTTGACGCGGAAACGTGCCAGTCCCGGCACCTCGAAGGAAAAGTCGCATTCCTTGTTTTCTTCGTAGAATTTGCGCTGCCCGTCGTTCATGATGTCGTACACCATGGCATGCACTTCCTTGTGCTCCATCGCAGGCAGGTTGATGCGGCGGATGTCGCCGTGTACCCGGATCATCGGCGGCATGCCGGCGGAAAGGTGCAGGTCGGAAGCCTTGTTCTTGACGCCAAAAGCGAGCAGTTCGGTGATATCCATTATAATTCCTCAGATTGTCTGGCGGATGTGCCGGACATTTTGAACAACGCAGCCGATTATGGCAACTATTGCTACAAACTTGCAAGCCGTGCGCCGTGCCATTGTGCAGGCTGCCGACATGGCGCAGCGGCGCGAACAGGAAATCACCTTGCTGGCGGTAAGCAAGACATTTGCTGCGAAGGCGGTGCGCGAGGCGTATCGGGCCGGACAGCGCACCTTTGGCGAGAGCTATGTACAGGAGGCGCTGGACAAGATAGCGGCGCTGCGCGATCTGCCGCTGGAGTGGCATTTCATCGGTCCGATCCAGAGCAACAAAACGCGTTCCATTGCGGAGAATTTTGCCTGGGTGCACGGCGTGGATCGATTGAAAATTGCCGAGCGCCTGTCGGCGCAGCGCCCGCCGGATATGCCACCGCTTAATGTGTGCATCCAGGTGAACGTCAGCGGCGAGCACAGCAAGAGCGGCGTGGCACCCGGCGAGGTGGCGCAACTCGCGCAACAGATTGCACAATTGCCGCGGCTCAGACTGCGCGGACTGATGGCAATCCCTGCGCCGGAGTGTGAGCTTGCTTCGCAGCGCGCACCATTTGCCCGGTTGCGCGAACTGCAGCAGCAATTGAATGTACAGGGTATGGTGCTGGATACGCTGTCGATGGGCATGTCGCAGGACATGGTGGCGGCGATACTGGAAGGTGCGACCATGGTGCGCGTCGGCTCGGCGATATTCGGGGAGCGGGATTATGGAGAACAATAAATGAAAATCTGTTTTGTCGGCGGCGGCAACATGGCGACTGCGATCATCGGTGGTTTGCTCGACGCAAAGTACGCGCAGCCGGAAAATTTACGCGTGGTCGAGATCAATGCCGACAGCCGTGCCAGGTTGCAGAACGAATTCGGTGTGCAGGCCACGGAAGAGCTCTCGCAGGGTGTGGCGGGCAGCGAGATCGTGGTGCTGGCGGTCAAGCCGCAGCAGTTGCGCGAGCTTGCCGCGCAACTGGCGCCGCTGCTGAACGGACAACTGGTGGTGTCGATCGCGGCCGGCATTCGCGCGGCCGACCTGGGGCGCTGGCTCAACACACGCAACGTCGTGCGCGCCATGCCGAATACGCCGGCGTTGATCCGCAAGGGTGTGACTGGCCTGTATCCATTGAAAGGTGTCTGTCTGGGACACAGGGCGATAGCAAACAAGATCCTCGACGCGATCGGCAGGAGCGTATGGCTGGACGACGAGAGCCAGATGGATGCACTGACCGCCGTGTCCGGCAGCGGTCCGGCCTATGTGTTCTATTTCATCGAAGCGATGCAGCAGGCAGCACAAGAACTGGGTCTGGATGAAACCCGGGCCCGGGAACTGGTCCTCGAAACTTTTCTCGGTGCGACAGAACTGGCACAGACCAGTCCGGACGACGTCGGCGTGTTGCGCGCCCGCGTCACTTCGAAAAATGGCACGACCGAGCGCGCTCTGCTCAGTATGGAAGGCAATGACGTGAAACGGCATATCATCGAGGCAGTAAAGGCTGCCGCAATTCGCTCCCGGGAAATGGGCGACGAACTGGGGGAGGAATAATGCTGACCGATACCCTGCAGTTCCTGCTGGATACCCTGGTGGAAACCTATGCCGCCATTCTGCTGCTGCGCTTTCACCTGAATTGGCTGCGCTCGCCGATGCGCAATCCGGCGGGCGAATTCATCATGTTACTGACCAATCTGCTGGTGCTGCCCGCGCGCCGCTTCATGCCCAAGGCGTGGGGGCTGGATGTGGCTACGCTGCTGCTGGCCTGTATCGTGGAAATGACTTACCTGGCGGCGACCCTGTATCTGCACAGCTACCCGATCAGCATTGCGCCGCTGTTTGCCTGGATGCTGGTCAAGATGATCAAGATCAGCATCTATTTGCTGATGGGCGCGCTGTTCATTGAGGCGCTGCTGTCGTGGACCAATCCCGGGACCTCGTTGGCGGCGCTGCTGAGCAGCATGACCCGCCCGTTCCTGCGGCCGTTCCATCGTTTCGTGCCGACAGCCGGGGGCATCGATTTTTCCTTTCTGATCCTGTTCTACCTGTGCTACATCATTCTCGCGCTGCCGGTGGGCTGGCTCGAAGGCATGGTGCTGAGGGCGCTGTAGCGTGGCAGCCTGGTATCGCCGCGACGGCGATGACGTGTTGCTGGTACTGCACGTGCAGCCCGGCGCCAAACGCAGCGAAGTTGCCGGCCTGCACGGCGAGGCGCTGAAAATCCGCCTTGCCGCGCCGCCGATCGAGGGGCGCGCCAACGAGGCGTTGCTGCGCTTCGTCGCCGACCGTTTCGGGGTGCCGCTACGCAACGTGGAATTGAAAAAGGGGGCGCAGTCGCGCCACAAGGCGGTGAGGATAAGCGGCAGCTCGGTGGCACCGGAAAGCCTGCTGACGGACAAATAGACGCGCATCGTCCCCAATTAACTAGACACTCTGCAACCTCATAAAAATGCTGTCTCTCGAACTCAGTGGGAGACAGTCAATATTTAAGTCGGGCAAACTAAGCTATTTGTCCGGCTTTACCAATCCCTGAATGCGATCCCCATCCCGAACGTGCGCTGGCGGTAGTTGTAATCGATCAGGCTTTCGCCGAAGCCGTCGGTAAACTGCACGAACAGTTTGGCCGAGTTGCCGAATTGCACCGGCGTGGACCAGTCCAGTTGGGTAAAACCGCGGTTCTGCCCCAGGTTCAGGTTGTTGCGCAGCAGCAGTGAAACAGACTGGTTCTTGTTCGGGTCCCAGCGCAGCACCGCATCGGCACGTCCGATGTAGTTCTGGATGTCCGGGTTGTCGTCCTTCTGGACATTTTCCGGAATGCGCCACCAGCCGCGCGCCAGCAGCGAGAAGTTGCTTCCCCATTCCCAGCCACCCTGCAGGTATACCCGGTTCCAGCTTCTGGATTGCGGCAGGCTCTGCCCGTTCGACTGGTGCACCAGGCCGATGTTGACCAGCTTGAAGCCGTTGTCATGGCCGGTGCCGAAGGTGGCGATCAGTTCAGGTTCGTAATTGGTATTGCGGAACGGCGCGGAGTTGCGGGTGTTGAACGACTGCCAGTTGGATTGCTGGGTATAGGCGCCCCACAGCCGGAAATCCTTGAAACCGAGCAGGTGCAATTGCCGGTAGCGCATGATCTCGGCCTTGACGCTGAGCTGGAATTTCGTCTCCAGGTTGTCCCAGCCCATCGGCACGGTGGTGCTATGGCCGGGAGCAGGGCTGGAGGGCAGCGTGTTGGGATGATTCGATTCGCGCACGATCAGGTAATTCTGCCGGTAGGGGTGTAGCGGGGTGAGCTGGTTGGGGTGCTCGGGGTCACCAAGGCCGTCCAGATTCCACGCCGTGGTCAGATAGCTGCGCTTCGGAGGCGCGGTGTCCTGGTCGTTCTGTATGGTAATCAGTTTCGAGAAGCCTTCGTCGCCGGGCGCGGTATCGGCCGCATTGCTGGCAGCCGATTGATTGCCGGCAGGCATGTTGCCGGTGCTCGCGTGCCCGGCGATGCCGTCATAGCACTGCAGGCGTTCGCTGTCGTTGCCGATGGCGGCGCATCGTTGCAGCGCGTCGTCCGCAGCATGGGCCAGCGGCGTAAAGGCGGCGCATAGCCACAGAAAAAACAGGGTTTGGCGGGTCGTACGCAAGGCGGTTTGCATATTACGGCTTGGCGACGATTAACCTGACGTGTTCCATTTTGGTTCTCACTTTAAGCCAGGCGACGATCTTTTTCTGGTCGGATGCGGGAATCGGTTTGCTTACTATCAGGTAGGCCAGCAGTTCGGTTTCCCTGGTGCTGCCGTCGGCGAGCCAGACCGGAGCCTTGGCCAGCACGACCTGTTGCAGTATCGGGTATTGCGTGCGCAATTCCTGCACGATGCTCTGGCCGTCCGGCTGTTCCGCCTTGACCTTGGCCAGTTCGCTTTCCAGCTGCTGGATACGTTTTTCCTTTTCTTCGCCGGCCTTCTGGCTGGTGCTGTACAGGTCGCTCAGCAGGTTGGTCTTGAGCGAAGCGAGGTCGATTTTCTTGTCGCCGGACTGGTGGATCACCAGCCGGGCGTTTCCCAGGTTGTAGTTCTGCAGGTGCTTCTGGATTGAAGCGAGCTGTTCCTTGCCGATCTGGTCGCCGACCAGGGTGATGTCTATGGTGCGCGTGTTCGGCTCGATGGTCTGGTGGGTGATCAGCGTATTGTCGAAGGTCAGTTCATTATTGATGAACTCGTTCGCGCGCGACTTGAAGGCGACGTCGGTGACCATGTTGTAGGCCAGGTAGACGCTGGGTATCACGGTGGCCAGCACCAGTATGACGATGTAGTTGCGCACCTTGCTTTCCATCGCAGCATCGACGAAGCGCTTGTGCGGCGGGTTGAGGTAGCCGATGAACAGCACGGTGGCCAGCGCAATGAATACCAGGTTGATGAAGAACAGGTAGAACGCGCCGAAGAAATAGGACAAGTGGCCGGTGGCCAGCCCGTAGCCCGCGGTGCATAGCGGCGGCATCAGCGCGGTGGCGATGGCCACGCCCGGGATTACGTCGGATTTTTCCTTGCGCGTGGTGGCGAGGATGCCGGCCAGTCCGCCGAACAGCGCGATCAGCACGTCCCATAGTGTCGGCGTGGTGCGCGCCAGCAGTTCGGAGCGCGCTTCCGACAAGGGCGTTATCAGGAAATACAGCGTGGCGCTGAGGATACTGATCACCACCGCGATGCTGATGCTCTTGAACGATTTCTTGATCAACTCGAAGTCGTTGATGCCAATGCCGTAACCGATGCCCATGATCGGACCCATCAACGGCGAGATCAGCATGGCGCCGATGATTACTGCGGTCGAATTCACGTTGAGGCCGATCGACGCGACGACGATTGCGAACATCAGCACCCACAGGCGGGTGCCCCTGAACTCGACCATCTCGCGGATGTTGCTGTCGATCTCCGCGTAGCCGGCCTGGTCGTCGCGCACGCTGAACTGGTGGGCGAGTGCGGCGCGTAGATGACGACCGAGCGAGCGGGCAGAGCGTTTCTCAGGTGGCGCTGGTGGAGCTTCCGGCTGTATTTCCGGAGCCGGTTCTTCTTTCGGGTCTTTTTCTGCTTTGCTCATGGCTGGATTCTATTCCTTGTGCGGGGAAATTTCCCCCATCCGGCGCAGCATCGGCGTCATGGTCAGGCCCTGCGCGAAAACCGAGAATGCCACCACGGCAAAGGCGATGGTGATGATTTCCTCGCGCTGCGGAATATTGTCCGGCAGGCCCAGCGCCAGTGCCAGTGCCAGTGCACCGCGCAGTCCACCCCACACCAGCACGTGCTGGTGGCGTGCCGATACCCGCAGGCGGCTGCCGGCAAACAGGGCGCAGGTCGGATAAATTGCCACCGCGCGGCCGATCATCACCAACAGGATGGCGAGCAGGGCGACCATCCATAGTTCGGCAAAATTCTGCTGCTCCTCGCGAATGCCGATCAACAGGAAGATCAGCGAATTCGCTACGAAGGCAACGTACTCCCAGAACGACTCGACCGCTTCGCGGCCGCGAGCCGAAATTGCGCCCGAGGCGCCGCTGTTTCCCATCATCAGACCGGCAGTCAGCGTGGCCAGTACGCCCGAAACTTCGAAATGCTCGGCCAGCAGGAACGAGCCGTAGGCAGCCACCGTGGTGAAGGTGATTTCCACCAGATGGTCGGTGGTGCGGCCGGCCAGGAACAGCATCGCCCAGCCGGTTAGCGCGCCGCACAGGATACCGCCGCCTACGGTCTTGAGCAGCGCCAGGCCGACAAAGGCGGGGGTGACCGCCTGCCCGGCAGCAATCGCGATGACCACACCGAACAATACTGCGGCCGCACCATCATTGAACAGGCTTTCCGCTTCCACCAGGATGCGCAATCTGCCGTGCACGCCCGCTTCCTTGAAGGTGGCGATCACCGACACCGGGTCGGTGGCGGCGATTAGTACACCGAAGATCAGTGCGCCCATCCATTGCCAGCCGGCGAGATAGTGCATGCCGGTGGCGGTGATCGCAGCGGATAATATGACGCCGATACTGGCCAGCGTGGTGATCACCCAGAAGTCGCGGCGCAGTTCCTGCCAGTGCAGGAAAAATGCTGCTTCGAAAATCAGCGGCGGCAGCAGCATGGTGAAGATCAGTTCCTTGGTCAGGGTAATGTCGAGCTGGATCGAAAACATCGCCAGCATGATGCCGGTGGCAACCAGTCCTACGCTGTAAGGCACGTGCAGTCTGCGTGTGAACATTGCCACCACGGCGGCGATCAGCAGCAAGACTTCGATGTTTTCAATCCCAAAGTTCATCTGGATTCCTTATTGACCGGCTTGCGGTGCGCCCAGATCATCATGGCGATGCCGGCCAGCACCATCGGCAGGCTCAGCCATTGTCCCATGCTGACGCCGAAAGTCATCAGCCCGAAGATGCCGTTGTCCGGATTGCGGAAGAATTCCGCGATGAAGCGGAAGCTTCCGTAGCCGATCAGGAACAGGCCGGATACCGCGCCGACCGGGCGCGGTTTTTTCGAATACAGCCAGAGGATGGTGAATAATGCAACGCCTTCCAGCGCGAATTCATATAGCTCGGAAGGATGGCGCGGGATGTTGTCCACTTTCGGGTAGATCATAGCCCACGGCACATTGGTGGGACGTCCCCACAATTCGCCGTTGATGAAATTGCCGATGCGTCCCGCGCCCAGCCCCAGCGGCACCAGCGGTGCGATGAAATCCATCAGTTGCAGCCAGCGGAAACGGCGCTGGCGCGCGAACAGGAACATGGCCAGCATCACCCCGATGAAGCCCCCGTGAAACGACATGCCGCCTTCCCATACCGCGAAGATTTTCAGCGGGTGACTGAAGTAATAACCGGGTTCGTAAAACAGCACTTCGCCCAGGCGCCCGCCCAGCACCACGCCGAGCACGCCGTAAAACAGCAGGTCGTCCAGCATTTTGGCATCCCAGCCGGGACGGTTGAGTTCGCGCAGGCGTTTCCTGCCCAGCCACAGGAACATGGCGAAACCGAGCAGGTACATCAGGCCGTACCAGTGGATACCGTAGTTGGGGCCGAAATGGACGGCGATGGGGTCTATTTGGGGGTGGATCAGCATCGGAACAAGTCAATCGGTGTAGAATTTAAGTCCGGATTATACGTCGGCGCGGTTGAGCGCCTTTAATTTTTCGAGAGATCAAGATGCCTGTTTATCGTTCCCGCACTACTACCCACGGCCGCAACATGGCTGGCGCGCGCGCGTTGTGGCGCGCCACCGGCATGCAGGACGGCGATTTCGACAAGCCGATCATTGCCGTGGTCAATTCGTTTACCCAGTTCGTGCCGGGGCACGTGCACCTGAAAGACATGGGGCAACTGGTAGCGCGCGAGATCGAGAAGGCCGGCGGCGTGGCCAAGGAGTTCAACACCATTGCCGTGGACGACGGTATTGCCATGGGCCATGGCGGCATGCTGTATTCGTTGCCCAGCCGCGACCTGATCGCGGACAGCGTGGAATACATGGTCAACGCGCATTGTGCCGACGCCATGGTGTGCATTTCCAACTGCGACAAGATCACGCCGGGGATGCTGATGGCGGCATTGCGTCTGAACATCCCGGTGGTATTCGTGTCCGGCGGGCCGATGGAAGCGGGCAAGGTGCAATGGCACGGCGAAGCGCGCAAGGTGGATTTGATCGATGCGATGATCGAGGCCGCCGATAGCCGCAACAGCGACGCCGAAGTGAACGATATGGAACGTTCCGCCTGTCCCACCTGTGGTTCCTGCTCCGGCATGTTTACTGCGAATTCGATGAACTGCCTGGCCGAGGCGCTGGGACTGGCGCTGCCCGGCAACGGCTCACTGGTGGCGACACATGCCGATCGCAAGCAGCTGTTTCTGCGTGCGGGGCGCACCATCGTCGACATCACCCGCCGCTATTACGAACAGGATGATGCCGGCGTGCTGCCGCGCAGCATCGCAACGTTTGAGGCATTCCAGAATGCGATGAGTCTGGATGTGGCGATGGGCGGCTCGACCAACACCGTGCTGCATCTGCTGGCCGTGGCGCAGGAAGCCGGTGTGGATTTCACCATGTCCGACATCGACGAAGTTTCGCGCCGCGTGCCCTGCCTGTGCAAGGTGGCGCCTTCTACGCAGAAGTACCACATGGAAGACGTGCACCGCGCCGGCGGGGTGATGGGCATTCTCGGCGAACTGGATCGCGCTGGCCTGTTACACCGCGACGTGCCAACGGTACACGCAGCCAGCCTGGGGGCTGCGCTTGAACAATGGGACGTGCAGCGTACGACCGATACTGCGGTGAAGGATTTCTATTGTGCCGCGCCCGGCGGCATTCCCACCACCATCGCATTTTCGCAGTCGATGCGCTATCCGGAACTCGACAATGATCGTGCGACCGGCTGCATCCGCGACAAGGAACATGCCTATTCGCAGGATGGTGGCTTGGCCGTGCTGGACGGCAACATCGCACTGGACGGCTGCATCGTGAAGACTGCGGGGGTGGACGACAGTATCCTGAAATTCAGCGGCCGCGCGCGCGTGTTCGAAAGCCAGGACAGCGCGGTGGAAGCGATCCTCGGCGACCAGATTGTCGCCGGCGACGTGGTGGTGATCCGCTACGAAGGGCCGCGCGGTGGGCCGGGCATGCAGGAAATGCTGTACCCGACCAGCTACCTGAAGTCGAAAGGGATGGGCAAGGTTTGCGCCTTGCTGACCGATGGACGTTTTTCCGGCGGCACTTCGGGTCTGTCCATCGGCCATGCCTCGCCGGAAGCGGCGGAAGGTGGCGCCATCGGCCTGGTGGCGGAAGGCGATACCATCGAGATCGACATTCCCAACCGTCGTATTCATCTCGCTGTATCGGTGGAAGAGTTGGAGCGGCGGCGCGAAGCAATGGAAGCGAAAGGTAGCGCCGCGTGGAAGCCGGTAAGCCGCGAGCGTCCCATATCCGCCGCATTGCGTGCCTACGCTGCCATGACGACCAGTGCCGCAAAAGGTGCGGTACGCGATGTGTCGCAGGTGGAAAAATAATTATCCGGAGAGGAATGCATGAAAGCCATCCTGATTGCCAATCCCAAGGGCGGAAGCGGAAAGACTACGCTTTCCACCAATATTGCGGGATATCTGGCATCGCGCGGGCAACATGTGGCGATGCTCGACCTGGACCGGCAGAAATCCTTCATGCTGTGGCTGGCGCAGCGCAGCGGCGAGTTGCCGATGATCTGGCCGTTACAGGACGAGAAGGGCAAGCGCAACGAAGGCGCTGACTGGCTGGTGATCGACTCGCCCGCTGCGCTACATGGCAAGAATCTGGAGCATGCGCTGAAGCTGGTGCATCGCGTGGTGGTGCCGATTGCGCCGTCGCTGTACGACATCCAGGCCAGCTACGACTTTCTGCGTGCGCTGAGTGAAATGAAGGCAGCGCGCAAGGGACGCGTGCAAATCGGCGTGGTTGGTATGCGCATGGCACCGCGCACCCGTGCTGCGGTGACACTGGAACAATTCCTGCAACAGTTGGACATGCCGGTACTGGCCTACCTGCGCGAGGCGCAGGTGTACGTGAATGCGGCGTTCGAGGGCAAGAGTATTTTCGATTTGCCGCACTACCAGGCAGAGCACGACGTGGCGCAATGGGCGACGCTGCTCGGCTGGCTGGAAGCGGGTCACGATTGACGATGCGAAGCGTCTGATTCACGAAATATTTCTCATCTGTTGAGGCATATCCCGGACATGCAATCCCTTCCTTTTGACATGGTTAAATTTCGAAAAGTTTGTTCTGTTGAGCAAGTTTATCTCTCAATACTTTGGGTGCGGGCAGTGCGAACGATGAAGGAATACTGTCAACGTTTTTGACGGGGTGGCGTTAGTAGACGTAACGGATGAAGTATGGCCTAATCTGGTCAGGCGGAGTCGGTTGTGAAACGACGGGCACGCAATATCCTGCCTTCAGTAGCCTGAATTCTAAATGAAAGAGGAGAGAAGCAATGAAATCTATCGTTGTAGGAATTGCCGCAGTAGCGGGATTGATGGTTGCAGGTAGTGCAATGGCTGTCGAGATGCCGCCATTGGCACATAAATATAATTGCGTTGCGTGTCACGCCATCGATAAAAAAATAGTCGGTCCGGCATGGCAGGATGTTGCAGACCGTTATACTGGCAAGGGCGTCAAGACTTTTACATACAACGGCAAGACCTATCCCTTGATCGAAGGCTTGGTGATGAAAGTGTCCAAGGGCGGTTCTGGCGACTGGGGTTCCATGCCGATGCCGGCCAACGATCCGAGTGGCGCCCACAAGGCTGACATTACCAAGCTGGTCGAGTTCGAGCAGAGCTTGGCGAAGAAGAAGTAATCGCGATCCAGCTTGTTGCAGAAAAAGCCGGCATGAGCCGGCTTTTTCGTGTTTGGGCAAGTTTGCAGTGGAGAAATCATGAAGTCTGTATTAATAGCGGGGGTCGCCATATTTGCTAGCTTGGTGACTGTAGATGGCGTGGCCGCAAATATGCCGCAACTGGCAAGAGAATTGAATTGCACGGCATGCCATGCCATCGACTATAGAATGGTCGGCCCGGCGTGGAAGGACATAGCCGCCAGGTACAAGGGGGTGACGGTTTTTAATTACCGTGGCAAGGATTATCCGCTGGTTGAGGGCTTGGTCATGAAGGTATCCATGGGCGGTTCTGGCAATTGGGGTTCGGCGCCGATGCCAGCCAACGATCCGAGTGGATCCAAGAAGGCAGAGATCGCGCAACTGGTCCGATTCATGCTGGATTTGGTCAAGTAATCACTGCGTTGTGCTTTTGGAAAAACCGGCGCGAATATGCTTGCAAACGGGCAGGAGAAGTTTAGAATATGCTAATAGAGGATTTGAATTGTTAACCGCTGAATGGAGAAAATCATGAGAACTGCAATTCTGACTTTAGCAGCAGCAACCGGCTTGATGATTGGAAGCAGTGCGCTGGCAGTTGATATGCCGCCGCTGGCCCAGAAAAACGGCTGTATTGCCTGCCATGCGATCGATCACAAGGTATTGGGCCCGGCGTGGATGGATGTGGCCAAGAAATACAAGGGTGACCCCAAGGCCGAGGCCATGCTGGTGGCCAAAATCAAGAAGGGCGGCGGCGGTGTCTGGGGTGGCATGCCAATGCCGCCACAGGCTGCCAGCGAGGCGGACGTCAAGGATCTGGTTAAATTTATTCTGGGACTGGCCAAGTAAAATGGCAGTTATGGAAAAGCCGGCTTACGCCGGCTTTTTTATTGCGCCAGCTTATATGACTTCCAGCAAAAGCTTGCTTGCCAGTATGACCAGCAGCACGGCAAACAGCTTGCGCAGCAACCCTACCTGCATGCGATGCGCGGCCATGGCGCCCAAGGGGGCGGTGAACAGGCTGGCGAGCGCGACCCACAGCAGGGCGGGCAAGTAGACGAAGCCCAGATTGGGTGCAGGCAGCGAGTGAACGTTCAGGCCGGTAGCAATGTAGCCAATGGTGCCGCCTACCGCAACGGGGAAGCCGATTGCCGCGGAGGTGCCGATGGCATTGCGCAATGGCAGGTTGCACCAGATCAGGAAGGGTACAGAGATGGTGCCTCCGCCTATGGAGACCAGGCTGCTGATCCATCCCGTGAGGGTGCCGACGATGCCCATGCCCACAAATCCAGGTAGTTGGCGCGAAGGCTTGGGGCGTGCTTCGAGCAGCATCTGCGCCGCGGCGAAATACACGAACAATGCAAAGAAAATACCCAGTCCAAGCGGCGAAATGGAGGCGGCGGACAGGGTGCCTAGCGCGGTGCCGAGCAGAATGCCTGGCGTGATGTTACGCACGGTTTGCCAGTTTACTGCACCATGCTGGTGGTGTTTGCGCGCGCTGGCGAGCGAGGTGAACAGGATAGTGGACATCGCGGTACCTAGCGCCATATGCAGCGCGTAATGGGCAGAAAAATGCTGCGCATCAAACAGGAATAGCAATACGGGTACCAGCAGCAGACCTCCGCCGACGCCGAATAACCCGGCGAGAAATCCCGCAATGGCCCCGAGTAGCAGATAGGCGAGTGCCCACTCCATGTTAGCCGTGCACCAGCCTGGAGGTGATGAACTTCCACTCGGCGGGATCAAGCGGGGTGATTGACAGCCGGTTGCCGCGTTGCAGGGTGCGCATGCGCTCGAGCTCGGGGTGGTTGCGCAACTCGGCCAACGGGATCAGTTCGATTTTCTTCACCAACTGTACGTCGACGTTGAACCAGCGCGGCGCTTCATGCGTGGCTTTGGGATCGAAGTATTTGCTGCCCTTGTCGAATTGCTTGGCATCAGGATAGGCGGTGCTGGCAACGCGCGCAATGCCTGCGATACCGGGCTGCTTGCAGTTGGAGTGGTAGAACAGCACGCCGTCGCCGACCCGCATCTGGTCGCGCATGAAGTTGCGCGCCTGATAGTTACGCACGCCATACCAGTCTATGGTCTGGTCAGGCAATGCGGCGAGGTCGTCGATACTGACGTCGGAGGGTTCGGATTTCATCAGCCAGTACCTCAACAAAAACCTCCCTGATTTATCTTGTCGATTAAATTGAATATTGCTGGTTCGGTTATTTCAGTTCTGGGGTGATTTCGCACTTTTTTGTCTGAACTCACACCTGATTTGGAACGCGATGGCAAAGCTTACAAACCGTTTATGCTCTGTCATAAAACCAAACATCCATGTCGGTTAAGCAGGCAAGCATTAAAAAGGCGGCCCAGCAGGCCGCCTTTAACAACTGCTAACACTATAAAGTGCTTACATCTTGCCAGACTTAACAGCAGCAAAAAGGGCTTTTGCGGCGTCATCTTCGTGGCCCTTGATGTACATGCCGTACATGCCTGTCATAGTGCCTGCCTGGCCTTTGAATTTGGGCTCAGACTGGGCGATTTTGCGATCTGCTACTTTAAAGCCAGACTTGAAAACTTTTGCCAGTTCTTCCTCACTACCATATTTCTTTGCAATTCTGTCCCAGGCAGGACCTACAACATCATGGTCAAGTGCATGGCAGGCCTTGCATGGTGCAGTTGAGAAGGCGCTCGCCGTTGCAGACATAGTCATTAATCCAGCGACAGCTACTAAAAGCGTCAATAATTTCCTCACTCTAAATCCCCTTCTAAAATTGTTGGATGGGAAGATAATCGTATACCGATGTGAACGCCCGTGTCAATTAGTCAATTATTACCACCATTGGTAAAATGGTTGTTGATCTCCCGTGGGGGATATTTCAATGGCATTATCGCGGTGTCGCGGCTTGAATTGATTCTTAAAACTGCCGGTGGGCGGTCGAGAATCCTGGTTCAGCCAGCTTCTACAGAAGACTATAACCAGTATCTCGTGGCGCTTTTCCCAAAAAGAAATGCGGCCGAAGCCGCATCAAAATATAGAGTCCCCCACCTGTGCCGTATTGGTCCAGCATCTTGAACCTTGGGTTCAAGAAGGTCGCTCTCCAGCCGCATCAGGTACATCCGTCGAGGGACGCGCACAACAGCAGCATTTCGGGTAGCGGCCATGCGCATAGCATATTGGTTCTAAGAATATATGAACCTTGCGGGCACCGCAGGGGACAAGCCCTGACATCCATCAGAACAACTCATCTTGTTCCGCAAGCGTGTCGTCGATGGTTGTCTCCATGGCCTGCATTCTACGCTTAAACTCGGCCAAGTCAAAACCGCCACCAAGGCGCATGGTCAGTAGTTCGTGGGTGATATTCAGGGCGGCCATAATGGCGATGCGTTCGACCGACGCGACCTTGCCGCTGTCGCGAATTTCGCGCATTTTTTTGTCGAGATAGGCGACCGCATCGAGCAGTTCTGCACGCTCGTCTTCCGGGCAGGCGACGCGCAGGTCGCGATCCAGGATTTTGATATCCAGCGTTTTGATGTTGTCGCCGCTCATGCGTCTTCAGGTAGTTGTTTCAGAAGCTTTTCCAGACGAGCTTTGGCTTGGCCGACTTTGTCGTTGCAATGTCGCTGATCGCTTTGACTTTCGGCCAAGGCCTGCCGTAACTCATGATTTTCCGCGCGCAGGCGCTGGCTCAACTGCACCAGTTGCGCCAGTTTGTGCTCCAAAGTGTCGAATTCGGCCCTCACGCGCAAACTATAGTTTAGAAAAGCTTGACAAGTCAAACGGTAACGAGAATTTTTGAAAGTTGTTTGCGATGACAGGCGGGGATCGCGTTACTTTGTTACAATAGCCGTGCTTCAGGGTGCCGGGCAATTTTCATATGCCCGGATAAACGGGAAACAGGTGCAAAACCTGTGCTGCCCCCGCAACGGTAAGCAGGTATGGGCGCGTCTTGAACCACTGTGAATAATCATGGGAAGGTGATGCGTTCTGGTCTTTGGTGACCCCCTGCGAGCCCGGATACCGGCCTTGTTTGCGCGGCTATGGTGCCTTGCGCCGTAGCCCACAGGTCGGGAAATGCTGCGGGCGGCGCATGAACGGCGGGTTATGGCCCTGTCCTGCGCCCGCACGTCCAGATTACCCTCCGCGTATTTTCCGTGTTTAAACATTCCAACGGGGATCCTTGGAATTTACTCGGGAAAACTACCATCATGAAACAAGCAAGCCTGTTGGCCGCCATTCTGTGCGCGGCCGCTCCTGTCGCCCACGCTGCATCGGACGGCATGCTGGATGAAATTGTGGTTACCGCCACGCGTGAACCGCAGCCTTTGGACCAATCCCTCGCAAGCACCACGCTGATTACTGCGCGGGACATCCGCAATTCACAGGCGCCGGATGTGCCAACCCTGCTGAAGGACGTAGCGGGCGTCGAATTTGCGCAGTCAGGCGGGGTCGGGCAACAGGGCAGCCTGTTCCTGCGCGGCAGTAATTCCAATCACGTGCTGGTGCTGCTGGACGGTATGCGCATCGATTCGGCCACCACCGGCGCGACCGCCATCGACCAACTGATGCTGGACCAGATCGACCACATCGAAGTGGTGCGCGGCAATGTCAGCAGCCTGTACGGTTCGGAGGCGATTGGCGGCGTGATTCAGATATTCACCAAGCGCGGTAAAGGTGCGCCCGCATTTAACATAAGCGGCGGAGCAGGCACGCATGATACACAGCGCGCGGCGGCCGGATTCGGCGGGCAGCGCGGCAATACCGGCTTCAACCTGCAGGTTTCACACTACCGGACCGCAGGTGTCTCCGCCATCAAGCCGAGCATCGTACCCACGGTGAATCCGGACAAGGACGGCTACGACAACACCAGTTTTTCTGCCAATGTGCGCCACGCATTTAATGTGGACAACAGCCTTTCCGCATCGATGTTCCAGAGCCGCGGCAATGCGCAATACGACAATGCCTTCGGCTTGCCGACGGATGTGAACAATAGTGTCACCACGCTCGACAAGTACTCGCTGGAATCGGACAACCGGTTTACCGGGTCATGGCACAGCAAGCTGCAATGGTCGGAGGGTACCGATGATTTGAAGAACTACCTGAATGGCTTGCCCGACCTGTTCAACGGCTATTACTTCAAGACCCGCAATCGCCAGCTTACCTGGCAGAATGATTTGCTGCTGAACGCCGATAACAGCGTGTTGCTGGGTGCGGAAAAGCTTGACCAGCAGGTGGCGAGCGATACCGCATACACCCGCACCTCGCGCTCGGCGAATTCGCTGTTCGGCGGTTATACCGGCAACTTCGGCGCGCACCAGTTGCAGGCCAATTTGCGCCAGGACCGCTATTCCGATTTCGGCACGGCCGATACCTGGCGGTTGGGTTACGGCTACGCCCTCGATCCGGCCTGGCGCGCCACCGCCAGCGTCAGCACGGCGTTCAAGGCCCCCACCTTCAACGATATGTATGCGCCAGCCGCCTGGGGCGGTAACCCCAACCTGCGGCCGGAACGTTCACGCGACCAGGAACTGGGTATTCACTATGCCGCCAATGGGCAGCAATTCGATGCGACATATTTCGACAACCACGTCAGCGACCTGATCACCTACCAGTTCCCCAGCAACGTCAACCTGAACCAGGTGCGTATCGACGGGATGGAAGCTGGCTATCGGGGACAATTCGGCGATACGGGAGTCAAGGCTGCATTGACATTGCAGAATCCGCGCGACAGCCAGACCGGCCTGCGCCTGTTGCGCCGCGCCAGGTCGTATGCCAACCTTGGGCTGGCTCGGCAAATAGGTGCGTGGAGGATAGGAGGCGAATGGCAATATAGCGGTACGCGTGAGGACATCGACATTAATACCTATGCTCGTACCACGCTGGCCGCCTATGATCTGGTGAATTTGACCGCACGCTATGCGATCGACAAGCATCTCAAGCTGTCGCTGCGGGCCGACAATGTATTCAACCGGGATTATATGCTGGTGCATGGTTACAACACGCCGGGACGCACCGTGTTCGTTGCCCTGGATTACCGGCAGTAAACTGCTGCAGCGGGCATGGGCAGGGAGGCGGCAGTGTTGCCGTCCATTTTGTTTCCATTGCGCCGTATCCAGTTCGAGTGGAACGAGACGCCTGGCGAAGATGTTAATGTGATGCGACGATTTGCCGGGAAAGGTTGACAGCGGTCTGGCCGCTGGTTAAATTCGATCTCCCAGCAATTCTGTCAAGATCACTTTCAGCAAGGAGAAAACCATGGCCGTACTCGTCGGCAAAGATGCACCCGATTTCAACGCTGTTGCCGTGATGGGCAACAACGAGATCAACGAAAACTTCAACCTGAAAAAGCACATCAACGGCAAATATGCCGTGGTGTTCTTTTATCCACTGGACTTCACCTTCGTTTGCCCCTCCGAAATTATCGCTTTCGACCATCGCCTGGATGAGTTCAAGAAGCGCAACGTGGAAGTGATCGGCGTGTCCATCGACTCGCACTTCACCCACCTCGCATGGAAGAACACTGCGGTGGATAAGGGCGGCATCGGCCAGGTGCGCTATCCGCTGGTGGCAGACATCAAGCACGAAATCTGCAAGGCCTACGACGTTGAGGCTGACGGCGGTGTGGCGTTTCGTGGCTCGTTCCTGATCGACCGTGCAGGCGCCGTGCGCCATCAGGTGGTGAACGATCTGCCGCTGGGTCGCAATATCGACGAAATGATCCGTATGGTCGATGCGCTGCAGTTCAACGAAGAGCACGGCGAGGTCTGCCCGGCCGGCTGGAACAAGGGCAAGGCCGGCATGGATGCCTCGCCGGACGGCGTGGCAAAATATCTGGCTACGCACGCCAAGGAATTGTAATTACCGGCTGTTCCGGACAAGGGCTCCTATGGGAGCCCTTGTTGTTTTCATGAACAATTTTCCCGTCACACCGAACGAGACATGAATTACAATCGCCGTTATTTTTAGCGGCTGGTTGAGTCATGTTGATCTGGTTCGTCATTCTGTATCTACTGGTTTCGGTTGGCATCGGCCTGTATGCTTCCACTCGGGTTCACAATGCCAGGGATTACGTGGTGGCCGGTCGCAACCTGCCGCTACCAGTGGTCACGGGCACGGTGTTTGCCACCTGGTTCGGCGCAGAAACCGTGCTCGGCACTTCGGCGACTTTCGTGCAGGACGGCCTCGGCGGTGTGGTGGCCGACCCCTTCGGCGCCAGCCTGTGCCTGATCATTGCCGGCTTGTTCTTTGCGCCGCGGCTATACCGCATGAACCTGCTGACCATCGGCGATTACTATCGCGTGCGCTTCAATCGCTGGGTCGAACTGGTCATGTCGGTGTGCATCATGATCTCCTACCTGGGCTGGGTGTCGGCGCAGGTCACCGCACTCGGGCTGGTGTTCAACATTGTCACCGGCGGCGCGGTGACGCAGGAAACCGGCATGGTGATCGGTATTTCCATCGTGCTCGGCTATACCCTGTTCGGTGGCATGTGGTCGGTGGCCCTGCTGGACTTCGTGCAGATGACGGTGATCATGGCCGCGCTGGTGTTAATTGCTGTACTGATCAGCGGTAACGCCGGTGGCGTCGGATATGTGATTGACCAGGCCCGGGCCGCAGGCAAGCTGCAGTTCTTCCCAAGCGGTGGGGCGAATGACTGGATAGCCTTCATCGGTGCGGGCGTAACCATGATGCTGGGTTCGATTCCGCAACAGGACGTGTTTCAGCGCATGACCTCGGCGAAGGACGAAAAGACCGCGGTGCGCGGTACGGTGCTGGGCGGCGTGCTGTATTTCGGGTTCGCATTCATCCCGATGTTCCTGGCATTTGCGGCGACCCTGATCGATCCGTCCTTTTTCAACGGGCTGGTCAAGAGCGATTCGCAAATGGTGTTGCCGCGCCTGATTCTCGACCACACGCCACGGGCCGTGCAAGTGCTGTTCTTCGGTGCGCTGCTGTCGGCCATCATGAGTACGGCGTCGGCTACACTGCTTGCGCCATCGGTGATGGTCAGCGAAAACATCCTCAAGCACTTCCTGTCCAGGCATACCAGCGACCGCCAGTTGTTGCGCAACACGCGGCTGATCCTGTTTGCGTTCGGCGGCGTAGTACTGTGGTTTGCGCTGCATTCGGATTCGAGTATCTTCGAGATGGTCGAGGAAGCTTATGAGGTCACGCTGGCTGGCGCCTTCGTGCCGCTCGCGTTCGGTCTCTACTGGAAACGCGCCAACAACCAGGGTGCCACGCTGTCCATCGTGCTCGGCATTAGCACGTGGCTGCTGATGAAAAATCTGTATTCCGACAGTGTCTGGCCACCGCAACTGATCGGCCTGCTGGCGAGTACAACAGGCATGGTTATAGGTTCGCTGTTGCCAAACATAATGGGTAAGTCGCTGCCACAGCAGCCAGAGCATGCGGCCTTGCATCATCATGCTGCCGCGCATACCGGGCATGTGGCAGAGCGCGTTCATCGTCACCCGCCGGGGCATCAATCCGACTCCTGATTTCGTCGGCATTGTGCAAGATGTCATCTAACTGTCACAATTCTTTCATACCATCGCAAGCCAGTCGCAATACGAACGACGGAGACAGAGGATATGGCAGCAAAAATTTTATTGGTAGAAGATGAGCCTGCAATCCAGGAGCTACTCGCTTTCAATGTAACGCAATGCGGTTTCCAGGCGATCCAGGCAAGCGATGCCGGCAGTGCGCTGGCGCAGATCGGGCGCGAACTTCCGGACATGATCCTGCTCGACTGGATGTTGCCCGGCACCAGCGGCGTCGAGCTGGCACGCCGCCTGCGTGCCGATCAGCGTACGCGCAATATTCCCATCATCATGCTGACTGCACGCACCGACGAGCGCGACAAGGTGCTGGGACTGGAGTCCGGTGCCGACGATTACATCACCAAGCCGTTCTCGCCGCGCGAGCTGATGGCGCGTATCCGTGCTGTGCTGCGCCGGCGTACTCCCGAGATGAGCGATGAAACGGTGAGCGTGCAGGGACTGGAATTGTCACCCGCTACCCATCGCGTGACCGCCAATGGCGAACATATCGAACTGGGACCGACCGAGTTCCGGCTGCTGCATTTTTTCATGACGCATACCGAACGCGTCTATAGCCGCTCACAATTGCTCGACCAGGTATGGGGCGACCATGTATTTGTGGAGGAGCGCACGGTGGATGTGCACATCCGCCGCCTGCGCCAGGCGCTGGAGTCCTCATCCTTGGACCGGCTGGTGCAGACCGTCCGCGGCAGCGGCTACCGTTTTTCGTGCAACTGAGCTAAACCACCGGCCTGCAGGAAGTTGTCCGCCGAAGCACACCCCGTATAATACCCGGCATGGTTTTCAAGGATGGCATCATGTCTGTTTTCTGGCGGCATGCACTGGTTCCCCCGTTGATCCTTGCGTTGATCGCGCTGCTGCTATGGGCAGCAGCAGGGCCGTTGCCGGCCCTGGTTTTCCTTGCGCTGGGATTCATAGCGCGTGTCGTGTTTCATTTGCGGCGGCTGGCCGCCCTCGATAACTGGCTGGACGATCCGGAGGGACGCCCGGTACCGGAAAGTACCGGGGTATGGGGCGAGGTATATGTGCGGCTGAACAAGCGGGTGCGCCAGCAGCGCAAGGAGCGCGAACAGCGCATGGCGGCACTGCATGATATGGAGCAGGCAACTGCCGCACTACCGGAAGGGGTAGTGATACTTGACGAGGCCGATCACATTGAATGGTGCAATCCGTTGGCCGAACAGCATTTTGGCCTTGACGTCCATCGCGATATTGGTCAGCAGATCACCTATCTGGAGCGCCAGCCGGCCTTTGTGCAATATCTCAACATGCGTCATTTCGACGAGCCACTGGTGTTGCGCGGTATGCGCCAGGAAGATATGGTGCTGTCGATCAAGCTGATCTCATACGGCGACGATAAAAAGCTGGTAATCAGTCGCGATATTACCCATTTTGAGCGCATCGAGACCATGCGCCGCGATTTTGTCGCCAACGTCTCGCACGAATTGCGCACGCCGCTGACTGTGGTCAATGGTTTTGTCGAAACGCTGCATGACATGCCGAATCTGGACAACGAGATGGCGCGTCGCGCCTTGCAGCTGATGGGAGAGCAGACGTATCGCATGGAACATCTGGTGAATGACCTGCTCACATTGTCGCGCCTGGAAAATTCGCTTAACACCCTGCAGGAGGATACCGTCGATGTGTGCGGTATGCTGCACTTGCTGCATCGGGAGGGCGTGTCGCTGAGCGGTGGGCAGCACAAGATAAGGCTCGAACTGGAGAGCGAGTGCGACTTGTGCGGCAACACCGAGGAACTGCGCAGTGCCTTCGGCAACCTGGTTACCAATGCGGTGCGCTACACTCCGTCCGGAGGCGAGATTGTACTGCGCTGGCAGGAACATGATGGCCAGCCCGTGTTCAGTGTACAGGACAGCGGTATTGGTATTGCGTCTCAGCACATTCCGCGCCTCACCGAGCGTTTTTATCGTATTGATCGCAGCCGTTCGCGCGAAACCGGTGGTACCGGCCTCGGGCTGGCCATCGTTAAGCACGTAGTAAATCGCCATCAGGCAAAGCTGGAAATTGCCAGCGAAGAAGGCAAGGGTAGCACTTTCAGCATCGTGTTCCCGGCCAAGCGGCGCTGCCCGCAGCAGGCAGAGCAGGTGGCCTAAAGCGTGGTCGGCGTGAAGCTGACCCGCTCGTAATCCAGTCCTTTTTCCACGCTGAATCCCAATTTCACATTCTGCTTTTCTCCGCTACTGGAAGTGATTTCCAGCATGTGTCCGGCCTGAAACAGGTTGCGCGGAATAATAAGGCTGGCCGGAATTTTCAATTTTGGCAAAGCCGGCAGTAGTAGAGCAACAGCTTCGGCCAATGCGGAAGGGTTGGCGCTGGCGGTTTTAATTTCAACTGCCTGCGGGGTGCCAGGAAGGTGGCGAACCCCGGCACGCAATTGTCCATTTCGAGTAACAGTTAACCAGGCAATCACTCCGAGCGTGCTGGCTGCGGCTTCGGCATGGTGTGTTGCAATAATTTGCCTGGGGCTGAGCCGGGCTCCTCCGGCTTCCTGCCGCAACAGTCTGGCACCGAGTATGCTTTCATCCTCAATCTGCCAGGTTTCCATGGGGTCGTCGTCGTGGCCGGTGTCGGACAGCACGCGACCAAAGGTTGCGATCTGACTACGTGCCTCGTTGCTGATTTTGCCTCCTTTGTCCTTCGTCCGGAACGGCTTGTTCGCAATATGGGCATAGACGTCTTCGAGGCCGTAACATGCCCGGGTTTCACGTGTGGTGCTGTGCCGTTCTGCCATGCGTTCCGGGCGTTCTTCGCACCAGTGCTTGTGCAGGCGAGTGAGTAGCGCGGCGCAATCGGTGCTGTTGATGCCGCTGCCCAGTTCCAGCTGCTGTGGCGTTTGTCCCTGTTGCAATAGAATGATTTTTACGCGTAGCAGCTTGCTCAGCGGTACCATTGCGAGAAAGCGCGGGTTGCTGCCATGCTGTTTGGTTTGTGCGGCCTGTTGCAATTCCTGCGTACCGTCGAGATCCACTGCCAGTGGCAGGGCGTCCCCCTTGCTGGCTGCATAGTTTCGCTCCAGCGAGAGCGTTGAACTCCACTGCGAAAGCCAGCGGTCGAGCAATTGTAGTTGACTGCGCGACAATTCCTCCGGGTGGGCACGGGCGGCAAGCAATACCTTGATGTAAATGGTGCTGCAGGATGACTTGTGATCATGCGTATTCAGCTTGTCCTCTACTTCTGTCTGGTGCAGGCCCTGTTCTTCGGCGAATGCGTATAACGCATGCATCTGGTGCCATAACTGGCCGTCGAATTCATAGCTGGTACGCAGGTATTCGAGAATCTGCAAGCCGCTGTACATCAGGCAGCGCTGGCATAGCTGCGCACCATATGGGGTCAGTTGCTGGTCGCCCGCAATATAATTCTGCAGGCAGCGCTGGTAGCCGGTAACCATGCCTTGCCATAGTCCGGCGATGGACTGGAGTACCGACAGCTCACTCTTGCTCAGCGGTAGTGGTCTGGCGAACAGCTTTTTGGCATAGTCCCCTTGTACGTGGCTCACGGTTTCACGCAGCAATTCCAGCGTCCGCAGGCGTTCCAGGCCGCGCATCGGGTAGCGGTTGAATTCATCCAGCTGGGTGCGCAGCGTGGTATTTGCATGCTGCAGGTTGGTAAGTTGCAATTGCGCCAGCCATTGCGTACAGGCCGCCGCATCCTTGAATGCAGGGTTGGCGCGGTCGTCGGTGGGGTCCAGCGGTAAAGTCAGCATGTCAGCGGCAGAAAATAAATAATGGCGTAAGTTAAACGCTTGCCGGCCGCAGGTAGTTTACCTGCGATCCAGACGTCCGGCGTGCTCCAGGGCAGCGAGGATTCTGGCCGGTCAGCGTGGTTGCGGTTGCCTGACATGGACTTACAGTAACACTCTTTCAATGCTACCGCTGTTTGCCTGGGCAACGTAATCGGCCATCCAGTTGTTGCCCAGCAAGTGGCGGGCCATTTCCACCACGATGTAATCGGCGCGGGTCCCGGCATCGTCATTGTAGCGCGCAAGTCCCTGCAGGCAGGACGGACAGGAAGTGAGTATTTTGAACTCGCCATCGAAACCGTCGCTACGCAAAGCTTCTACACCCTTGCGGATTTCCTCTTCCTTACGGAAGCGCACCTGGGTCGATATGTCCGGGCGGGTTGCCGCCAGCGTGCCCGATTCGCCGCAGCAGCGGTCGGAGAGCGAAACCGGCGCGCCAATCAGCTGGTTCACCACTTTCAGCGGCTGGTGCGTCTTCATCGGTGTGTGGCACGGGTCGTGGTACATGAAGCGCGTGCCTTCGACGCCATCCAGCTTCACGCCCTTTTCGAGCAGGTACTCGTGAATGTCGAGCAGGCGGCAGCCCGGGAAAATCTTGTCGAACTGGTACTGCAACAACTGATCCATGCAGGTGCCGCAGGACACCACCACGGTCTTGATGTCGAGGTAGTTCAGCGTGTTTGCCACGCGGTGGAACAGCACGCGGTTCTGGGTGGTGATGGCCTCGCCGTGGTCGGCCTGCCCGGACGAGGTCTGCGGATAGCCGCAACACAGATAGCCCGGCGGCAGCACAGTGATTGCGCCAAGGTCGTACAGCATTGCCTGCGTTGCCAGTCCGACTTGGCCGAACAGCCGCTCCGAACCGCAGCCCGGGAAATAGAATACCGCTTCCGATTCCTCGTTCACCTTGTGCGGATTGCGGATCACCGGGACCATCGAGTTGTCCTCGATGTCGAGCAGTGCGCGCGAGGTTTTGCTGGGCAGGTTGTCCGGCATGGGCTTGTTGATGAAATGGATCACCTGCGCCTGCAGTGGCGGGCGGCCCAGCGTGGCCGGCGGGTGTGTGGTCTGCGCGCGTGTCAGCCCGAGGCGTTTGCCGAACTGGTAGCCCAGGCGCTGTGCCTTGTAGCCCCAGGCTATCATCAGCTTGCGTACCAGCTTGATGGTGGAGGGGGTGGTGGCGTTGAGGAACAGCATTGCCGCCGCGCTGCCCGGATTGAATTTCTTCTTGCCCTGCTTGCGCAGGAAGTTGCGCATCGCGATCGATACGTCGCCGAAATCGATGTCCACCGGGCAAGGGCTTTTGCACTTATGGCATACCGTGCAGTGGTCGGCAACGTCGTCGAACTCGTCAAAATGCGCGATGGAAATGCCGCGCCGCGTCTGCTCCTCGTACAAAAATGCTTCGATCAGCAATGATGTGCCGAGGATCTTGTTGCGTGGCGAGTACAGCAGGTTGGCACGCGGGATGTGGGTGTTGCACACCGGTTTGCACTTGCCACAGCGCAGGCAATCCTTGATCGAATCGGAGATTTCCGAAAGCTCACTTTGTTCCAGGATCAGGCCTTCCAGCTCCATCAGGCTGAAGCTGGGCGTGTAGGCGCGTTCCAGGTTGCTGCCGGGCAGCAGTTTGCCGCGGTTGAAGCGGCCATCGGGGTCGATGCGCTGCTTGTAGGCGGTGAATTCGGTGAGTTCATGCGGCTCGAGGAAGTCGAACTTGGTGATGCCGATGCCGTGTTCGCCGGAAATTACGCCGCCCAGGTTCTTCGCCAACTGCATGATGCGCTCCACCGCGCCATTGGCCTGTTGCAGCATGGTGTAGTCGTCGGAGTTGACCGGGATATTGGTGTGCACATTGCCGTCGCCGGCGTGCATGTGCAGCGCCACAAACACGCGGCTTTTCAGCGCGCGCGCATGGATCGCGTCACATTGCTCGAATATGTTCTGGTAGGTGCGGCCGCTGAAAATCCGGCGCAGCGGCTCGCGCACTTCCTGTTTCCATGAGGCGCGAATGGCATGGTTCTGTAGTGCCTCGAACACCGTTTTCGCACCCTGCGTATCAGCGGGCGCATAAGTGTATTCCGCCAGCGGCGCATCGAGATTGTCCAGCAGCCACTGCCAGCGTGCGCAGACATCGGCCAGTAATTCGCGTGCCTGTTGCGGCCGGTTGCCGAGCAGCTCTTCGTCGCCGAACTGCTGGTCGTCCTGGTAATACAGCGGCAGGTTGCCGGCGAAGAATTCGGAGAGTGCTTCCAGCAGTTTGAGCTTGTTGTGCAGCGACAGCTCGATGTTGATGCGTTCCACGCCGTCGCAATAGTCGCCCATGCGTGGCAACGGAATCACCACGTCCTCGTTGATCTTGAACGCATTGGTGTGCTTGGCAATGGCTGCGGTGCGTGCGCGATCCAGCCAGAATTTCTTGCGCGCCTCGGCGGATACCGCGATGAAGCCTTCGCCGTGGCGCAGGTTGGCCAGACGTACGATCTCGGAAGCAGCCTCGCCCGCAGCGCGCTCGTCGTCGCTGACCACGTCGGCGAGCAACACCATCTTGGGCCGCAAGCCACGTCTGGACTTGGTGGCATAGCCCACTGCCTTCAGGTAACGCTCGTCCAGATGTTCCAGTCCGGCCAGTTCCGCTCGTGCATGGGTGTCGAGGTAATCCTTGATCTCGACAATGGCGGGCACGGCCTCGCGCACCTGGCCGAAAAATTCCAGGCACACGGTGCGGGTGTGGGCGTGGGCGCGGTGCAGGATGAAGCGCGCCGAAGTGATGATGCCATCGCAGCCTTCCTTCTGGATGCCGGGCAGCCCGGACAGGAATTTGTCTGTGACATCCTTGCCCAGCCCGGTCTTGCGGAACTTGCTGCCGGGAATTTCCAGGATTTCCGGTTCGCCCACGGGAACGTGTGCCTGCGCGCGCCGTGTCTTGCCGTCCGCCTTGAAGCGGCTGATGCGGAAGCGCGCGACATCCACATCGTGGATCTTGCCAAGGTTGTGGTCGAGCCGCTCGACCTCCATCCACAGCCCGTCCGGGGTGACCATGCGCCACGACGCCAGATTGTCCAGTGCGGTGCCCCACAGCACGGCTTTCTTGCCCCCCGCGTTCATCGCCACATTGCCGCCGATGCAGGAGGCGTCGGCCGAGGTCGGATCAACTGCGAACACCAGTTTGTCGGCTTCCGCCGCTTCCATCACGCGCCGGGTAACCACGCCGGCGCCGCAATGGATGGTGGTCACCGGCTGGTCCAGCCCGGGCAACTGGCGCAGCTCGATGGCGGACAGCGCATCGAGTTTTTCGGTATTGATTACCGCGGAGAACCTGTCCAGCGGCACCGCGCCGCCGGTGTAGCCGGTACCGCCGCCGCGCGGGATGATGGTGAGGCCAAGTTCGACGCAGGCGCGTACCAGCGGCGCGACTTCCTGTTCGCTATCCGGGGTCAGCACCACGAACGGGTATTCCACGCGCCAGTCGGTGGCGTCGGTGACGTGCGAGACGCGCGCCAGGCCGTCGAAGGCAATGTTGTCGCGGCGGGTGTGACGCGACAGCGTGCGCAACGCACGGCGGCGCAGTTGCTGTACGGCGTCGCAACCGGAGGCAAATTCGTCCACCGCGCGGTGCGCCAGCTCCAGCAGGCGGCGCACTGGCTCGTTATCCTGGCGGCGCTCCTCGATGGCCTGCAGGCGGTGGCGTAGTGCGCCGATCAGCGCACCACGCCGGCTATCGTTGCCGAGCAGATCGTCCTGCAGGTAAGGATTGCGCTGCACCACCCAGATGTCGCCCAGCACTTCGTACAGCATGCGCGCGGAACGTCCGGTGCGCCGCTCCGCACGCAACTTGTTGATGATGTCCCATGCTTCGCGGCCGAGGATGCGGATCACGATCTCGCGGTCGGATAACGAGGTGTAGTTGTAGGGGATTTCGCGCAGTCGGGCGGTCATGGAATGGCACTCTGTTGCAAGACAGACATTTTACCGCAATGCAGCGCAATGCTCATCCCTTGCGACAGCGGGGGATAGCATGAAATGGCCGCCAGCGGTTAACCTAGCCACCCATGACCAGTGCAAACAGGGGAAAAAGCGTGCGCGTGTTTTTCGCGTTGTGGCCGAATGAGGCCGAGCGGGTCGCTTTGGCTGCGTGGCAGCCGCCGCTGAAAAAGCTGTGCGGCGGCAGGGCGATGCGCCCTGACACCCTGCACGCCACGCTGGTGTTTCTCGGCGATGTGACCGAGCACAGGCTGGAGGCATTGCAGCTGGCGGCGCGGGAGGTGGCGGTTGCGCCGTTCGAGGTAAACTTCGATGCGGCGCGCTACTGGGGCCACAATCATATTGCTTACGCGGCACCGGCCGAGACGCCCGAACTTTTGCGGCGACTGGTGTCTGATCTGGAGCATGGCCTGCGCCGGCACCGCTTCCGCTTCGATCGGCGCAGCTACAGGCCACACGTTACCCTGTTGCGCCATGCCGGATGGAGCGACGAACCGTTGCCGGCGATGCCGCGTGCAGTCTGGCTGGTGCGCGATTTTGTACTGGTGCAGTCGCTGAGCAATGCGAACGGTGCGCATTATCAAGTGCTGGCGCGGTTTCCCTTGGCGGGCGTGCAGGCAGGCGGCTTGCCATGAGGCACGCTTTCCGCTACCTTTCCCGGCGCAAATTTTTCAAACTGCAACATTGAGGAGTTCTCATGCTTTCCGAAGTCAAGCGCTACCATCCCGCCCTGATCACCTTGCACTGGCTACTGGCACTTGCCATCCTCGGCATGTATGTGTTCGGCAGTTTTGTGCTCGATGACATGCACAATACCGAGCCGGACAAACCCGGCCTGTTGAGCTTGCACCTGATCATCGGCATAGCCATCCTGGTGTTGACGGTGGTGCGCCTGGCCATACGGGTGCGCGCGCCGAGGCCGGCGCCGGTACCAGGCAGTCCGGCCGCCATGAAGGTGGCCACCGGCCTGCAGCACCTGATGTACACGCTGACCGTGCTGATTGTCATCTCCGGCCTGGTGCTGGCTTTTTCGGCCAACCTTTTTTCCATTCTTTTCGGCCACGTCGGGACGTTACCCAAGGACTTCGAGGACTTTACTTCGCACGACATTCACGGTCTGCTGGTCAATGGTCTGCTGGCCGTGGTGGCGCTGCATGTGGCGGCTGCGCTACAGCACCAGTTCATCCTGAAGGACAATATCTTTTCACGCATGTCGCTGTTCTCCAGGGACTGACGGAGCGTGTGTGCGGCTGTGGTCGCTGCATCCACGCCATCTCGATGCCAGGGGACTGGTTGCATTGTGGCGCGAAGGCCTGCTGGCGCAAAAGGTGCTGGCGGGCAATACCCGAGGTTATCGCAACCATCCGCAACTTGACCGTTTCAAGCAGCAAGCCGACCCGCTTGCCGCCATTGCAGCCTACCTGAGTGCAGTGCAGCAGGAAGCGACCCGGCGTGGCTACAATTTCGACGCCGGCAAGATTGCGCTGCATGGGGAAGTGGCTCGTATCAAGGTAAATGCAGGACAGCTTGCTTATGAACGGGCACATCTGCAGAGAAAACTGGCGACACGCGATCCGGCTGCGGCAAGATTGCTGGCTAGCGAACAGCCGGACGTGCATCCCTTGTTTCAGGTGATCGATGGCGGAATCGAAGCGTGGGAAGTGGTGTAGCTTCCATGAGCGTCACCTTGATCCTCAGCTAATTATTTTTCTCTTGCGCCACAATCCAGTCCAGACAGAGTGCGGCGGCGGCAAATCCCATCGGTGCGGTGACCGTTACCGCCGAGCCGTAGCCGGCGCAACTCAAATCGTTTGCGGCACAAGCCCTGTCGCGTCTGGCAGGTTCGTCCAGATACACGCAACTCACGCCGAATTTGCCGTTCTTGCGCGGCAGTACTTTGAAGTCACTGCGCAACCGTTTTCTCAGGCGCGACAGCAGGGCATCGTGGGTAGTGCGCCCCAGATCGTCCACCCGCAGCTTGAGCGGGTTGCTTTTCCCGCCCGCCGCGCCGCACAGTATTAGCCGGATTTTGTTGCGCCGGGCATAGGTGACCAACGCGGCTTTTGCCCGCGCATCGTCGCAGGCATCGATAACGGCATCGAACGCATCCACCGGAATCAGTTGCTGCAGATTGTCCTGATCGAGAAATTCCTCGATGGCGGTCACCCGGCAGTCCGGATTGATGTCGCGCATCCGTTCCTGCAGTGCCAGTACCTTGGCCTTGCCCAGCGTGCTGTCCAGCGCCTGGATCTGCCGGTTGACGTTGGATAGCGCGACATGGTCGAGATCGATCAGCGTGACGTTACCGACCCCGCTGCGCGCCAGCGCCTCGGCCGCCCAGGAGCCGACACCACCCACCCCGATCACCGCCACGTGGGCGCGATGCAGCACCAGTCGTGCGCCATCACCGTGCAGGCGGTCCAGTCCGCCGAAGCGGCGCCAATGGTCTTCGTCGAGCGGGTGATGCGGGTTCATTCTGTCGCCATTGCCTGGTGAAGCTGCGGGAGCACCGACAATACATTTTCCGTGGTGATGCGCGCCACCTCTTCCAGTGAAATACCGCGCAACTCCGCCAGCGTCTGTGCGATGCGCGGGAGGTATTCCGGCTTGTTCGGCTGGCCGCGCTCGAGGAAGCTGGGCGGGATGTCCGGCGCGTCGGTTTCCAGCACGATGCTCTCCAATGGCAAAGTTGCGGCGAGTTCGCGCAGCCGCGTTGCGCGCGGGTAGGTCATCGCTCCGCCGAAGCCGAGCTTGAAACCACGCTTGATGAATTCGTCCGCCTGCTGGTGACTGCCGTTGAAGGCGTGGGCAAAGCCGCCGCGCACCTTGATGCGGCGCAGGTGTTTGAGCGCTACGTCCTGTGCGCGGCGGACATGCAGCAGTACCGGCAGGTCGAATTCGCGTGCCAGTTTCAGTTGCTCGGAAAAATAGAATTCCTGTCGTTCGCGGTCGCGGTTGTCCACCAGGAAGTCCAGCCCGATTTCGCCGACCGCGACGGCGCCGGGAAGCGCAAGATAGTCGCGCAGTACGCCGAGGTCTTCGGGGCGTGCATCGTCGATATACATCGGGTGGATGCCGTAGGCGGGCAGGCAGCCGGGATGTTGCTCGCAGAGCCGCCTGACGGTTTCGAAGTTGCTGCGCCCCACCGATGGCACGACGATGCGTTGCACGTCCGCCGCATTTGCCGCCTGCAACAGGTCGGCCTGGGCGTTGCCGAATTCGGCGGCGTCGAGATGGCAATGGGTGTCGATCAGCATGGGGGAATGGCACGTCCTTTGAATTAAGCCGCTATGTTAAACTCCCGTCACTGTTTTTGCGAGATAACATCATGTCTGGAAACACCTTCGGCACCTTGTTCACGGTCACTTCGTTCGGCGAGTCGCATGGCAAGGCCATCGGCTGCATCGTCGATGGTTGTCCGCCCGGCATGGAGCTTTCCGAAGCCGATATCCAGCCCGACCTCGACCGGCGCAAGCCCGGCACTTCGCGCCATGTGACGCAACGCCGCGAATCGGACACGGTGGAAATCCTGTCCGGCGTATTCGAAGGCAAAGCCACCGGCACGCCGATTGCGTTGCTGATCCGCAACGAGGACCAGCGCAGCAAGGACTACGGCAGCATCGCCGAGACCTTCCGCCCCGGCCATGCCGACTACACCTACTGGCAGAAATATGGCATCCGCGATTATCGCGGCGGCGGCCGTTCCTCGGCACGCGAAACTGCGGCGCGGGTAGCGGCCGGTGCAATTGCGAAAAAATGGCTGCGCGAGAAATATGGCGTCACCGTGCGCGGCTATCTCGAACAGCTCGGCGAGATCAGCATTCCCTTCAAGAACTGGGACGAGGTGAACGCGGAAGGCAACAGCTTTTTTGTGGCCGATGCGTCTTACGTATCGAAGCTGGAACAATATATGGATGCGCTGCGCAAGTCCGGCGATTCCATCGGTGCCAGGTTGGCGGTGGTCGCAAGCAACGTGCCGGTGGGCTGGGGCGAGCCGATATTCGGCCGTCTCGATGCGGAGATCGCGCATGCGCTGATGAGCATCAACGCGGTGAAGGGCGTGGAGATCGGCGCGGGTTTTGCCTGCGTCACCCAGCGCGGCAGCGAACACGGCGACGAACTGACGCCCGAAGGTTTTGCCTCGAACAATGCGGGCGGCATTCTCGGTGGCATTTCCACCGGCCAGGACATCGTCGCGCATTATGCGGTCAAGCCCACCTCCAGTATCCGTCTGCCGCGCCATTCCATCGACAAGTCGGGCGCGCCGGTGGACGTCTCCACCGAAGGCCGCCACGACCCCTGCGTCGGCATCCGCGCCACGCCGATCGCCGAGGCGATGCTGGCGCTGGTGCTGATCGACCATGCCTTGCGCCATCGTGCGCAGAACGCGGATGTGGAGTGCGGGACGCCCAAGTTAAGTTAGGCGATATTCGCCCTTTAATTAATAAGGACTAGCTATGCAAACAACAATCGAAATTCTTGGTAAGCCGGTTCTTGTTGAATGGAGTGCCCCCGCCGAGCAAAAGATGCAAAGCCTCTCCGAGCCACTGCTGGTCGAGATGGAACTCTATTTCAGTTGCCTGATCCGCAAGGCGGTCCGCTTTGGGCGCGATGCGCAGGCGGGAAATTTTGCGCTGGCCAGCCCGCAACTGAAAGTCGGGTTTCGTCCGGTGATGACCCGGGTCTGCCGCGTGAGTGACGTCGAAGGCGAGCCACCGCTGGAGGATTTCCCTGTCGTCAAACCGGAAGCTTTCGTGCCGAAACGGCTGGCGATCGACTACCGCGGGGGAAAATGGGCGGGTGAATTTTTCCTGCAGAACTAGGCTGCGCTAAGCGGCGACAGTTGCGTCTGAAGATCAGCGACTGACTCTGCGGTACAGCCTGAACAACTCGTCCTGGTCGCCGGGGCGTCCGCCCTCCCAGATTTTTTTCCATGTTTTGCTGGTTTCCAGCGGTTTGAAATGGCGTTCGCCCTGCACCAGGATCAGGTCGCAACTGTGGTGCGTGTCATGCCGGGTGGCGATGTTGCCGAAATAATGCAGCATGGCGCGCTGGCTGTTGCCGAGGCCGATGCGTCCGATGCAGTCGTAGTGGGCAGGCAGCGCGGTCTTGAGTTGTACCACCATGCTGCGATAGCTCTTGCCGTTGTCCAGCCAGGGCAGCCATAGCGTCATGGCCAGCATCCAGATCAGGGTGACGCCGGAGGCCCAGTTGATGACCGAGCGGCGCATGGAACGGCCGACGCGCCACACCAGAACGATCCACAACACGCTGACCACCACTGCGATCCAGAACGGCGTTGCATGGAAAGCGGGGTGGAATCCGGGCTGGTAATCCTTCAGCCAGAGCGTGATCTTGGCATGGTTGTCGAGCAACAGGCCGGCCCACCCCCACCACATCAGGATGCCGATCAGGCCGAAGGTCATGATGCCGAACCAGTCCAGCGCATTGGCCGCGCCGCGCCGCAGGCTGGGCAGCGCGGCGGTGGCGAGCAGCGCCAGCGGCAGCAGCATCGGCAATGCATACACTTCCTTGATGTTGGGCACGAAGCTGAGTGTCAGCAGCATGACGCCGAAACTGACCAGTAGTAACTGGTATTCCGCGTCGTAACGCAGTTTGTCGCGCGCGCGCCATGCTGCCCACAGCGCCAGCGGCCAAGCCGGCCAGGCCAGCCATGGCAGCGATTTGACGTAGTACCAGGCGTCGCGGCCGAAGTAGTGTTGCGCATAATGTAACCAGTGGCCAATGTTGTCCTGCCATGCCCACCTTATGAACAATTGTGGCGAGTGCCGGTACAGCAGCCACGGCCAGATGGTGAGCCAGGGCAGGGCGCACAGCAGGGCAATGCCGAGCGTGGCGAGGAAATAGCGCGTACGCCAGTAGCGGAATGACAGCAGTCCGGCACTGATGAACAGGAACAGTATGGGGGCGATGAAGCCCTTGGACATGAAGCCGATACCCACGCCAGTGCCGATCAATATCCCGGCATGACGCCGGAAACGTATTGCCAGGGCATAGCCGTACAGCATCATGGCGCAGCCGGTGAGCAGGGCGAGGTCGGTGATGAGCTGGTGCGCGCGCACCAGGATGCCGAGGCAGCCGATCAGGATGATGGCGGTGGTCCA
>Ga0315556_1000094_pt1 | contig 46438 bp, 40 predicted proteins | sample SalMarSW160310MG_FD_202112 | JGI IMG/M metagenome (GOLD analysis project Ga0315556, IMG submission 202112) | Salt marsh sediment microbial communities from the Plum Island Ecosystem LTER, Massachusetts, United States - Salt Marsh Sediment SW1603-10 ...
AACCTCATGAGAACTGCCTCGTGAGTCTCTGGTCCCCCGAGAACATCATCCTCAGGTCCGGGATCCCGTAGAGCAGCATGGCGACGCGGTCGATGCCGAGGCCGAACGCGAACCCGCTGTAGCGCTCCGGGTCCACGCCGACGCGCTCGAACACCCGCGGGTCGACCATTCCGGAACCGAGGATCTCGATCCAACCCGATCGCGAGCACACGCCGCACCCGGCGCCGTTACAGAAGATGCAGCTGATATCGACCTCGGCTGAGGGCTCCGTGAACGGGAAGTAGGACGGCCGAAAGCGAACGTCGACGCCGGCGAACAGCTGGTGGAGGAAGGTCTCCAGCGTGGCCTTGAGATGGCCGAAGGTGATCCCCTCGTCGACCAGCAGGCCCTCGATCTGATGGAACATCGGCGTGTGGCGCAGGTCCGAGTCGCGACGGTAGACGCGGCCGGGAACGATGATGCGAATCGGAGGCGCCTGGCGCTCCATCACTCGTGCCTGGACCGGCGAGGTGTGGGTTCGCAGCAGGTGCCCGTCCGGGAAGTAGAAGGTGTCCTGATCGTCGCGCGCGGGATGGTCGGGCGGGATGTTGAGCGCCTCGAAGTTGTGCCAGTCGTCCTCGACCTCGGGGCCGTCCTCGACCGAGTACCCCATAGCGAGGAAGATCGCCTCGATGCGACGGCGCACCTGGTGCACCGGATGCTCCGCACCGTGCCGGGGACGACGCCCAGGCAACGTCACATCGATTGCCGTGCGGCGACGCGCTGCAGCCGAGGCGCCAGCGGCGGTCTCCTTCAGGCTCCCCTCGATCAGCTGCTTGAGCTCATTGAGCGCACGACCGTAGTCACGCCTCTGGTCGGCCGGCAGTGTCTTGAGGACTGCCGTCAGCTCCTGGAGCACACCGGAGCGCCGACCCGCAAAGCGGATGCGGACCTGTTCGATCGCCTCAGCGTCGGCCTCGGCGCTCTCCAGAGCGGACAGAAACTCTCGTCGCACCTCCTCGAGGCTTTCGAGGCTCATCTTTCGCTCACTGCAAAGCCTGCTTGGCCATCTCCGCGAGCTGCGTGAAGGCCAGCGGGTCGCGCACCGCCAGGTCGGCGAGCACCTTGCGGTCGAGCCCGCAGCCGGCCGCTTTCAGGCCGGCGATGAAGGTGCTGTAGCTGAGGCCGTTCTCGCGCGCCGCCGCGTTGATGCGGGTAATCCACAGCGAGCGGAAATGGCGCTTGCGCTGCCGGCGGTCGCGGTAGGCATAGGTGAGCGACTTCTCGACCTGGAGCTTGGCGATCCGGTGCAGGCGTGACTTGCCGCCGTAGTACCCCTCGGCCAAGTTGAGGATCTTCTTGCGCCGGTCCTTACGATGCGTGGAACGCTTGACTCTCATCACGAACCTCCTTACAGCCCGTACGGGAGCATGCGCGTCAGGACCTTGGCGTCGGCGTCGCTGGCCATTACCGCAGACCGCAGATGGCGCTTCCGCTTGCGGCTCTTCTTGGACAGGATGTGCGAGTGATACGCGTGGTGGCGCTTGAACCGCCCGCTGGCGGTCTGCTTGACGCGCTTGCGGGCGCCTCGATGGGTCTTCAGTTTGGGCATGATGCCTCCTTGATATCGACTCCCCGCGGTTAGAGCTCGCGGGAGCGTGTCCGTACCGCGTTAGAAATACGATCCGCGACCGCGCCCAAGGCTTGGGCGCCCTCGTCACGGCGGTGGCGAAGGCGAAGCGAAACGGTCCCCTCCTGTGCCTCGCGCTCGCCGACGACCAGCAGGTAGGGGACCTTCATGGCCTCGCCCTCGCGAATCTTGTAGCCCAGCTTCTCGTTGCGTTGATCGACCTCGGCGCGCAGGCCCCGCTGCCTCAGCAACGAGCACACCGCATCGGCGAAGTCGTTCACCGCATCGGTGATCGGCAGGACCCGAGCCTGCTCCGGGGCCAGCCACGGCGGCAGGTCGCCGGCGAAGTGCTCGAGCATGACGCCGTAGAACCGCTCCAGCGAGCCGAAGATCGCACGGTGGATCATCACCGGACGCTTCTCGGCGTTCTCGCTGTCGATGTAGGTCAGCTCGAACCGTTCCGGGAGCATGAAGTCGAGCTGGATGGTCGCCAGCTGCCACTCGCGGCCCAGCGCGTCGTGCACGACGAAGTCGATCTTCGGGCCGTAGAAGGCGCCGTCCCCCGCGTTCACGGTGAACGCCACGCCGCGCTCCTCGAGGCTGGCCGCGAGCACGCTCTCGGCGTGCTCCCAGACGGCCACCTCGCCCATCGCCTTCTCCGGACGGGTGGACAGGTAGATCTCAATATCGGCGAACCCGAACAGGTCGTAGGTCTCGAAGATGAAGTCGAACAGCGAGCGAATCTCGGACCCGATCTGCTCGGGAGTGCAGAAGATGTGGGCATCGTCCTGCGCGAAGGAGCGAACCCGGGTCAGGCCGGTCACGACCCCCGACCGCTCGTAGCGGTGCAGGCGCCCGAAGTCCGCCAACCGCAGCGGCAGGTCGCGGTAGGAGTGAGCGGCGCCGCGGTAGAGCAGGCAGTGGGAGGGGCAGTTCATCGGCTTGACCGAAGACGTACGCTCCTGGACATCGTCGAAGGCATCGGCGAAGAACATGTTCTCGCGGTAGTTGTCGTAGTGCCCCGAGCGCTTCCACAGCGCGACGTCGAAGATCTGCGGCGTGATGACCTCCTGGTAACCGTAGTGAAGGTAGCGCTCCCGCATGTGCTCGATGAGGGCGTTGTAGACGATCGCCCCCCGCGGGTGGAAGAACGGGCTCGCCGGCGCCTCCGGGTGGAAGGAAAACAGGTCGAGCTCCTTGCCCAGCCGCCGGTGGTCGCGCCGCCGAATCTCCTCCAGCCGCGCGAAGTAGGCGTCGAGCTCCTTCTTGGACGCGAACGCCGTACCGTAGATGCGCTGCAGCATCTCGTTGCGCTCGTCGCCCTTGAAGTACGCGCCCGACGCCTCCAATAGCCTGACGGCGCCGATCTGCGAGGTCCGCTGTACATGAGGCCCGCGACACAGGTCGATGAAGTCTCCGTGCCGGTAGAGGCTGATGGCCTCACTCTCCGGAATGTCCTCGAGCCGGACCAGCTTGATCGTCTCCCCACGCTCAACCATGATCTCGCCTGCTGCGCTCCGGCTCACCTCGCTGCGTTCGAAGGGAAGGTCCTCCTTGACGATGCGGCGCATCTCCGCCTCGATTCGCTCGAGGTCCTCGGGCTGGAAAGGACGCGGGAAGCGGAAGTCGTACTGGAACTTCTCGGAGTGGTCCTGGCGTCCGGCGTCGATCGGGGTCCCTGGCCACAAGCGCTTCACCGCATCGGCCATCACGTGCTCCGCAGAGTGACGGATCACCTCGCCGCCCTCGGGATCGCGGGTCGTAACGATGCGCAGCTCGACGTCGTCCTCGAGCGGCGTGCGCAGGTCCACCAGGCGGCCGTTGACCTTCCCGGCCACGGTCTCGCGCGCCAGGCGCTGACCAATCTGCTCGGCCACGCCCAGCACCGTGATCCCAGCCGGGACCTCCCTGGTGCTGCCGTCCGGCAACGTCACGCGAATTGTGCTCGCCATCGCTCACCCCTAGCCCCGAAAACGAAAACCCGACCGCGATCCTGGGTTGCTGACAGAAGCTCGCTGACGGCCATGGTCACGTCCATGGCTCGCACAGGCTCCGGATCAACGGCCCGGTCGGGGTCGGGTGGGTCGGCGTGGTAGGCGCGCGCGGACTCGAACCGCGGACTTCATCCGTGTGAGGGATGCGCTCTAACCAACTGAGCTACGCGCCTGAATCAAGTGGTAGGCGCGAGCGGACTCGAACCGCTGACCTCTACCGTGTCAAGGTAGCACTCTAACCAGCTGAGCTACGCGCCTATCTCGGCTACCGACGGGTGGTCTCTCGACGCTTGCTGACCCGCCCTCGTCCGTTTTCGTCGTGACAAAGATCGAGCCCTCAGATGAGGGGAGCGGAATGGTAGCAACACGCGGTACGGCTGTCAACAAAGCGGCGCTTCGCTCCTCGGCCTCCTGCATGATGAGGTTGGCCGCAGCGGACCTCTCATAACCCGTTGCGAGCGGTGCCCGTCCCGTGCTCTGAGGGGGAGACCGCTTCCATCGCGAGCGCTCATCAACGAGCTCGGTCAACGCTGTGGCGACGGATCGGCCGTGCGTCGCCAGACGAGAAGCTCGAGGCCGTCGCTGAGCGGGATCACCGCCGGGCGATAGCGTCGCTCGAACTCAGGGTTGTCGAAAATGTCCTCCTCGTAGGTCAGCACCCTCGCCGTCTCGGGCCACGGCTGGGCAGCTCCCCGATCCACCGCCAAGCCAGGACTGACGCTGAGGTCCGGGTACCACACGAGGCGTCCCCGAGGCCCCCCGAGCCGCGCGACGATGATCCCGTTGCCGAGGATCAGCAGGTCCGGCGCGCGCGCGAGCACGTAGGCGCCGTCATGCTTCTGGTGGCCCTTGCGACGCACCCTGGGGTCCACCGCAACACGGGCAATGTGGGCATCGGTCAGGCCAAGGATGTCGATGGTCCGGAGCCCGCTGTAATACGGAATCGCCCCCGCGGGGGACAGAGCGATGGTAGCGGATGGAGGGACCATCGACTGCAGGGCGCGTCCGATGAAGATCCACTTGCGGTCGTACCGCGCGTAGGTGGCGGCGATCGTGCTGGCATCGCCCAGGCCCGGCAGAAGCAGAACCGCCCCGGCGACCGCCGTCGCGATCGCCACTGTGGCTGGCCGCCACCAGCCCACGCCCGTTCTCATCGAGATCCCAACCCGGCGCTGTACCAGCCGCCCCACCACCCTCGGCGCCACCATCACTGCCCGCGCCACGACCACGGCGCTGAGCGGTATCAAAGGCACGAAGAAGCGCCACAACCACATGTGGTCGCCGCCGGTCACAGTAGCCGCGAGGCCGTTCACAGCCAGCAGCGGGGCCGCCCACAGGGCCAGCCGCCGCTCTCCGGCCGCGAGCAGCACCAGGAGTGCGGCCAGCACCAGCGCGCCATGGCCACCGGCCACGTACCGCGACAGGTAGGCCCAGCCGCTGGCCAGGTCGGAGGCCAGCGGCGCGCGCTTGTCGGTGAACGTGTTCGGCAGCAGATGCCCGTAGTAGGAGAGCCGCCAGCCGACGTAGACCGCATACCCGAGAAGCGCCGCAGCCGCCGGACGGCACGTCCCGAGCGCTCGTCGCCATGACCCTCCCTCACGAAGCGCGCAGATCGCCGCCAGCCCGACCATCGTGACGAAGTACGCCGCCGCCTCCGGCCTCGCCAGCATGGCCAGGAGGAACAGGACGGCGGACAGCCACCCCACGCGCAGCGTCGGCCCTACGGCCGTCGCCAGCGCGGCGGTCAGGAGGAAGGCGACCAGGGGTGTTTCCAGGCCAACCAGGCTGTTGTAGGCGAAGGGATGGGAAAGACCGAGCAGCAGCGCCGCGAGGCAGCCCCACAGCACGGCCGTTCCCGGCGCCCGGTCGCCAGGCGAGGCACGGCTCAGGCGGAACGGCCACACCGCCACCAGCACAAGGGTGGCACAGGCGAAGCCGATGCCGAGAGCGCGAGCGGTCACCGGGATGCTGCCTCCCAGGCGAGCCACCAACGCCAGCAGCACGACCCACAGGAAGTTGGTGTACCCCTCGACCCTCTCCCCGAGGTTGAAAACCAGGCCGTGGCCCTGTGCGGCGTTGCGGGCGTAACGGTAGGAAATGAAGGCGTCATCGTTGGTGAACGGCGCGGGATAGAGGGTCGTCTGCCAGAGCAGAACGCCAATCGCCACGGCGACGGCTGCAGCAACCGCGACCAACCTCCACCGGAGGTCGTCTCCGCCCACACCGCGCGACCCTTGGTATATCGCCTTCCGCCTCCAGACCACCCTATGGTAGCGTGGTTGTGGAGCACGACATGCAGCACCCGTACGTCACCGTCGCCGTCTGTCAGGGCGAGCTCGAGGCCCAGCAGCTCCGCGCCTTTCTCGAGGCGAACGGAGTGCCTGTCGTATTTCGCGGCGAGGCGCTCAGGGTGACCCACGGCCTCACTCTCGACGGCCTTGGTCAGGTCGAGATCCAGGTCCCCGCCGACCGAGAGGCGGAGGCACGCGCGCTTCTCGACACCGTGGAACGCGGCGAGCTCCGCATCGGTGAGAACGACGAGGTCGAGCCCACGGAATGAACTCGCAGCCTGCCGGTTTCGGATGGCGTGTCCACGCAGGTCTGCTGTCCGTGCAGCTGACCTTCGGCGGCTTTCACGTGGTGGCCAAGGCCGTCCTCGCCCATCTCCACCCGCTGGCACTGGCGGGGATTCGCGTCCTGGTTGCAACGCCCCTCCTGCTGCTCCTGGCTTGGCAGCACGATAGGATCTTGCCGCGACGGCGCGATCTGCCATGGCTGGCCCTGCTCGGCCTCCTCGGAGTGTTTACCAACCAGGTCCTCTTCATCCTCGGCCTACGATTGACGACCGCGACCAACGCCGCCATCCTAATGCCCTCGATCCCGGTCTTCGCGGCAGCCGTGGCCATCGTCGGCCGGATCGAACGCGCAAGTGCGGGACGTCTGCTCGGCATCGCGATCTCCGTCCTCGGCGCTCTCATCATGCTTGATCCCAGGAGCTTCCAGCTTGGCGACCGCGCCGTCGGCGGCGACCTCTTGATCCTTGCCAACTGCTTGAGCTATGCCACCTTCCTGGTCGTCATGCGGCCCGTGCTGCGACGCCTGCCCGTGGCCACCGTCATCGCCTGGAGCTTCCTCTTCGGGGGGCTCGGGGTCACCGCCGTCTCCTGGCCCTACCTTCACCACCTGGAGCTGGCGTCGGTCTCGCCTGCGGTCTGGGCCGGCCTCGCCTACATCGTGCTGATCCCGACCACGCTGAACTACCTCATCAATACCTGGGCTGTCGCCCGCTCGACGCCATCGCTGGTTGCCGCCTACACGACCCTGCAGCCGCTCGCCGCCGGCCTCCTCGCCTTCCTGTTCCTGGCCGAGCGGCCCGGCTGGCCACAGCTGGCAGGCGGAATCCTCATCGCTACCGGGCTGTGGAGGGTCTCCGTCGCCGCCCCGGGCGAGAGGCTGAAGGCGTCGGCCCGAGCCTAACCCGGGTCATTCACCCGCGATTCACTGCGACCTGCGATGGCCGGCATCTCGCCGAGCTCGCTACGCTCCCTCATCAGTCATCCTGGCTAAGGCTATCCGCGCTCGAGAAGCTCGACGCCGAGCTCGCGGAGCTGATCGGCGTCGACGCCCGACGGCGCTTCGGTCATCAGGCAGGAGCCGGAGGTAGTCTTGGGGAACGCGATGACGTCGCGGATCGAGTCCCGTCCCGCCATCAGCATCACCATCCGGTCCAGCCCGAGAGCAATCCCACCGTGCGGCGGCACCCCGTACCGGAACGCCTCGAGCAGGAAGCCGAAGCGCGCGCGGGCATCCTCGGCATCGATCCCGAGCGCCGCGAACATCCGCCGCTGCAGCTCCGGATCATGGATCCGGATCGAGCCGCCGCCGAGCTCGACACCGTCCATCACGACGTCGTAAGCGCGCGCGCGCACCTTGCCGGGATCGCTTTCGAGCAGCTCTTCATCGCCCGGTCGGGGAGCGGTGAAGGGGTGGTGCTTGGCGTAGTACCGCCCATCCTCCGGCTCCCACTCGAGCAACGGAAAGCCGGTCACCCACAGAAAGTCGTGGCGGCCCTCGGGGACCAGCCGGTGCTGCCGAGCGAGCTGGAGTCGCAGGGAACCGAGTGCCGCGAAGACCACCTTCTCCGGTCCTCCCACAACGAGCAGGAGATCCCCCTCGCCCGCACCGGCGGCATCGAGGAAACGCTCCACACCCGCCTCCCCTAGGGCCTTCTTGGCCGGCGACGCGAAGCCGTCCGCCACGCGCTTGAACCACAGCACGCCGGCCGCACCGTGGGGCCGCACGAGCTCGGACAGCTCATCGAGCTGCTTGCGAGACAGGGCAGCGCCACCCGGGAGGACGATCCCCTTGACGCGTCCCTCGGCAGCGGCGCTTTCGAGAACACGAAACCCACAGCCTTCGCAAACAGGAGCGAGCTCGACCAGCTCGAGGCCGAAGCGCATGTCCGGCCGATCACTGCCGAAACGCTCCATCGCGTCGTCGTACGATAACCGTGGAAAGAGCGCCGGCGGCGTGATCCCGACCAGCGGGAACAGGCGTCCGAACAAGCCTTCGACGAGGATGAAGATGTCCTCCTCAATCACAAAGGAGGCCTCGACGTCGATCTGGGTGAACTCGGGCTGGCGGTCCGCCCGCAGGTCCTCGTCACGGAAACAGTGGGCCACCTGGACATAGCGGCCGAGACCGGCCACTTGCAACAGCTGCTTGAACAGCTGCGGCGATTGCGGCAGCGCGTAGAAGGAGCCCCTGTGCAGCCGCGACGGCACCAGGAAGTCCCGCGCTCCCTCGGGGGTCGAGCGGGTCAGGATCGGCGTCTCGACCTCGACAAACTCCCGCTCATCGAAGTACCGACGGGCTTCGGCGACGACCCGGTGACGAAGCAGGAGACTGGCGGCCATCTGTGGACGCCTGAGATCCAAGTAGCGATAGGTGAGTCGCAGCTCCTCCGAAGCGTTGGTGTCGTCCTCGACCACGAATGGCGGCGTCTCGGCCTTGGTGAGCAGCTCGAGCTCGTCGACGCGAATCTCCACCTCGCCAGTGGCCAGGTCCGGGTTCGCCTGCCCGGCGGCCCGCTCGCGCACCTCGCCGTGCACCCGCAGCACGTCCTGCTGGGAAAGCCGCTCGCCCTCCCCGACCATGAGATTCTCGAACACCAGCTGCACAAGCCCCGTGCGGTCGTAGAGATCGACAAACACCAGGCCGCCGAGGTCGCGCCGACGGCGCACCCAGCCCACGAGCTCGACGGTGTCACCGAGGTTGGCGCGGGTCAGGCTCCCACACCACGGTCGTTCCCAGGCTGACTGCGTCATGACTCCTCCTGCCGCCCACCGCCGCCATCACGTGCGGCGCCGGTCGGCGAGGAGGTTATACCAGAGTCGGACGCCGCGTCAGGTCGACGTACTGACGCTCACCGCGCCTGCGTCGATGGTCAGGGCCGAGGCAACGTCCTCGACACTGACCGAGACATGGGCGATATCCGGCTTTGCCACGGTGATGGTGGCTGTTGCGTAGCCCCCCTGCGTCGCCTCAATCACCTTCAAGCCCCCACCCGCGAACGAGCCGTTGTCGGTCTCGAACGTGACCATCGTCCCGTCTGCGATCGGACCGCCGTCACTCAGAACCTGCGCTGTGATGGCGACCTCGACCGCGTCGGCACCCGCGCTCAGCTGGGTGCTCAGGTGCATGGCGATCGCGGCGACCTGCGGGGTGTTGCTGTTGCTACAGCCCGGCAGCAAAGCGACGAGCCCAGTAACCAAAAGAGCTGCCAGTGCAAAGCTGGTCCTTCGCATCACAACCCCCCTTCTTACCGGAAATCTCAAAATCAGTCTATCACGTGTGCAGGGTCGCGTCCCTGTGGCGACAACCACAAATATGACGGCCGGGCCGCGCCCGCCGCCTCTTTAACCACGAGCGGCGAGCGTCGTCGCCACGCGCCCGAGCTCGACCCGCCGCTGCTCGCCGCTGTCCATGTCACGGACGGTGGCCTCGCCGGCGGCGAGCTCGTCGGCGCCGAGGATGACCACGGTGCGGGCGCCAACCTTGGCCGCCCACTTGAGACCCGCCTTGAGCGACCGTCCGGTGACCTCGTTGCGAACCTCGAGCCCGTGCTCAACCAGCGACCGTGCGAGCTCCATCGCCGCCGTCTCCGCCCCGTCCGCCGCCGGCAGCACGACCACCGGCCGCACTCCGAGCACACGATCACGAAAGCCGGCTGGCAGTACGTCGACCAGGCGGTCCTCGCCGATGGCGAAGCCGATCCCCGGCACCTGCGGCCCGCCGAGGTCGGAGATCAGGCGATCGTACCGCCCGCCGCCGGCAATCGCCGTGCCCTCACCAAGCTGCGGCGAGACGATCTCGAAGGCGGTCCGCAGGTAGTAGTCCAGCCCCCGCACCAGCCGCGGTGCGCGCTGTACCGGTATCCCAAGCCCGGCCAGACCGGCACTGACCGCCTCGACATGGGCCCGCGCCTCGTCGGAGACGACCTCGGCCACCGGGGTCGTGCCCAGCATCAGCTCCCGGCACCTCGGCTCCTTGCAGTCGAGCAGCCGCAGGGGATTCTCATCCCAGCGCCGGTGACAGTCGGAACACAGTCCGTCCTTGTGCGGAGCGAGCTCCCGCTTGAGACCGGCGATGAAGCGCGGCCGGTCCTCGGGATCACCGAGGTTGTTGAGGAGGATGACGAGGTCGTCGAAACCGAGGGCCTCGAGGAACATGTGCAGCGCCATCAGGACCTCGATGTCCGCCTGCGGCGTCGCGGCGCCGAGCAGCTCGATGCCGATCTGCGCGAACTGCCGGTAGCGGCCTCGCTGCATCTTCTCGTAGCGGAACATCGGCCCCATGTACAGCAACCGTACCGGCTGCGGCCGTTGGAAGAGGCCCTCCTCGATGAACGCACGCGCGACGCCGGCCGTCCCCTCTGGCCGCAGGGTCAGCGACCGCCCCTTGCGATCGGGAAAGGTGAACATCTCCTTCGAGACGATGTCTGTCCCCTCGCCGACACCGCGCACGAAGAGCTCGGTGGGCTCCATCACCGGCAGTCGGATCTCCTCGTAGGAGAGGCCGCCGAAGACCCTCCGGGCCTGCTCCTCGACCGCCGCCCACAGGCGCGACTCCGGCGGCAAGATGTCACGGGTCCCCTTTGCTCGACGAATCATGCCTGCTCCGGGTCCGGGACGTCGGCGAGAGAGACGTCCCGCCCGCCCGCGAGGTAGCGGCTCTTGTACTCGAGGTAGCTGCTGACCGAGAGCCGGATCCTCTCGGCCTCGCTCTCAGACACCTCTCTCTTGACCGTCGCCGGGACGCCCGCCAAGAGGCTGTTCGGCGGCGCCTTGAAACCCTCCCGAACCACCGCACCCGCCGCCACGATCGAGCCTTCGCCAATCTCGGCCCCGTTGAGGATGATCGCGCCCATGCCAACCAGGCTCCGACGGCCAACGACGCAGCCGTGCAGCAGCGCACCGTGGCCGACGCTCACGTCCTCCTCGACACTGGTTGGCCACAGATCGTGCTCCACGTGCACGATGACGCCGTCCTGGAGGTTCGAACGCGCACCGATGCGTATCCAGTGGATGTCGCCGCGCAGGACCACGTTGTACCAGACGGAGACGTCAGCCTCGAGCGTCACGTCGCCCACCACGACCGCATTCTCCGCCACGAATACGCGCCGTCCAAACCGAGGGGTTCTACCGTCAATCGATCGCGTCAGCATCTGTCGGACTCTCCCACCGACCCCGCCACCAGGGGCCAAAAGACGCTACCACAGGACGTATCCACCGGCAACACCATGACATGCCTCGGAGCGGATCGGCGGGTGCCTGGACACCGTCTCAGACCGGCCCGCAAGCCCCGGAATGAAGCAGGTTGTGGAAGTGGTGTCCGCCGCCGAAAAGGCAAAGTGCCCGAAACACAAGAAGATATGCGTAACACATTGGAAATAAAACGTTTCCGTCTTTTCCACATCCCCCACCGTTGGAACGGAAACTGTTTGCTTTACACGAGCTTAACGCGAATTCCACAGCGTTTTCCACAGGGATTTCCACACCGGCTGTTGACCTCATAACCAGGGCATCCGGCCCTCTCGCAGGAGCCGCGGCTCGAGCCCGGAGAGGTCGACCAGGGTGCTCGCCGCAGCGGCCGCGGCCGGGCCGCCGTCGAGCACAAGATCCGGGAGCTCGTCGAGCTTCGTGAGGATTTCGGCGGCCTTTGTGGCGGGGGCCTCGCCGTGGCGGTTGGCGGAGGTCCCCGTCAGTGGACCGACCCGGCCGAGGAGGGTCCGGAGCAGCTCGTGACCCGGGATGCGGACCGCGACCGTGCCCCCAGGAGCCGCCGCCAGCCCGATCCGCGCCGCCAAGACGACCGTCAACGGTCCCGGCCAGGCGCGCGACAGGCGTGCTCGGTAGCGCACGGGCACCTCAACGAGGTGCTCGACCTGCCCCCAGTCGGCGCACAGCACCGACAGCGGCATCCCGGCCGGACGCCCCTTCATGCGGTACACCTTCTCGACACCTCCCCGAGATTGGGGGTCGGCGCCAAGGCCGTAGAAGGTCTCCGTGGGAAGCAGCACGACGCCGCCGCCGGCAACCGCCGACGCCACGAGAGCAGTCGCAGCCTGCGCATCCTCTGCGACCTTGAAGCGGAGCGTCCTCATGGCTGCCGGAGCAGGGCACGGGCGTGCTCGAGCGCCGAGCTCTCCACCCGTTCGCCGGCCACCATCCGCGCCAGCTCCGCCACCCGTTCCTCGCCCTCGAGGACGACGACACGAGTCACGGCGCGGCCACCCTCGACCACCTTGGTAACACGCAGCTGGCTGTCCGCCTGAGCCGCCACCTGGGGAAGGTGGGTCACGACCAGCACCTGGTCGACGCGGGCGAGCTCGGCCAGCACGGCGCCCAGGGCCGCCGCCGTGCCGCCGCCGAGACCGGTGTCGACCTCGTCGAAGAGCAGCGTCAAGCCTGCCGCTCGCTGACGGCCGCGCAGTGCCGTACGGAGCGCCAGGTGGAGGCGCGACAGCTCGCCGCCGGAGGCGATGCGGGCCATCGGTCGCAGCTCCTCACCGGGGTTGGCCGCGATCAGCAGCTCGCACTCACAAACGCCTTCCCGGTCGAAGCGTACGGCGACCCCGCCGCGTCGCAGAGGGCTGGTCGGGTCGGGCCGTTCCCGCCATCGGAGCTCGAGGCGGGTGCCTCCCATCTCGAGCCGGTCGAGAATGTCCGTGACGGCTGCCAGCAGCTTGTCGCCGGCGGCCCGACGCGAGTCATCGAGGGCCCGAGCAACCTCAGCGTACGCCCCCAGCACCGTGCCGGCCTCGGCGACCGCCTCCTGCAGGCGGTCCTCGAGGCCTTCGAGCTGTCCCCGCTCGGCCATCAGCGCCTCGCGGTGCTCCAGCACCGCGGCGACAGGCGAGCCGTACTTGAGCATGAGCTGCTCGAGCTGAAATAGGCGGCTTTCCACCGCTTCCAGCTCACCCGGGCCGTCCTCGAGGCCCTCGGTCAGACCCTGCACCTCACGCACCGTCTCCTCGACCAGAACCCGCGCCTCCCGCAGGCGGCCGGCGACCTCAGACACTGCCAGCCCGCACTCCGCCAGCTGCTCAGCCTCCCGCTCCGCCCGCGCCAGCTCCGCCGCCGCCGCCGCATCGCCGTCGGCGAGCCGCTCGAGAAGGGCAGCGGACAGCTCGTGAATCCGGGCCGCGTGGCGCAGCACCTGCCGGCGTCGCCGGAGCTCCTCATCCTCGCCGGGCTGCGGCGCCGCGGCGTCGATCTCACCAATCTGGAATGCGATCGTGTCGGCGCGGTCGCGGCGTCGCGCCCGCGCCTGCTCGAGCGCCCGAACTTGTGCGGCGGCTTCCTCCCAACGTCCATAGGCCACCGCCACCTTCTCGAGCAGCGGCAGGTGATCGGCGAACTCGTCCACCAGGCTGCGCTGCACTGCTGTGTCGCCGAGGCCGTACTGCTCGTGCTGGCCGTGGATCGCCAGCAGGAAGGGCGCCAGCCGCTGCAGGGTCGTGGCGGTCACCGGCACATCGTTCAGCCACGCCCGGTTCTTACCCTCGGCGGCGATCTCGCGCCGCACGACGAGGTTTTCGTCGGCCGGCACGCCGACCTCGTCCAGCAGCGCACGCGCCTCCACGCCGTCCGGGGTCGCGAACCAGCCCTCGACGCGCAGGGTGGGGTCACCGCTACGAACCATGTCCGCCTGCGCCCGCTGGCCGGCGAGAAGCTTGAGCGACTCGATGAGCAGCGACTTCCCAGCTCCCGTCTCACCGGTCAGGGCGACAAACCCGTTGGACGGCTCGAGGACGACCCTGTCGATGATGCCGAGGCTGCGAACCTCCAGGCGCTCCAGCATGCGCCGATCGTACCAGAGTGGCCTCCTGTGGTAGCCTCATCGGGCGGGCCGCGCACGGCCCGGGAGGCAGCATGAGCAAGCAGACCGAGCCCGTCGTTCGTGCCATGAACGCCGCCGCTCCGGCGGTCGTCGAGAACTCCCGCGGCGCCACCATCCAGGTTCTGCTCGGACCCGAGGACGGTGTCCCGAACTTCGTCACCCGGCGCTTCACGCTCGAGCCCGGCGGACGCATCCCCGCCCACCGCCACGACAGCATCGAGCACGAGCAGGTCGTGCTGGAGGGCGAGATGGTGCTCGGCCTGGACGACCGCGAGGTCGTGGCCCGGGCCGGGGACTGCGTCTTCATCCCTGCCGGGGTGGCCCACTGGTACGAAAACCGCGGCTCGGCACCGGTGCGCTTCCTGTGCATCGTGCCGCGGACGGCGGAGTATCAGACGGAGTGGCTGTAGCCAGCCCAGGTCATCCGATCGCGATCTACTACGACCGGCGATACGCCAGCCATCGCTGTGCTCTTCACGTCTCGCTGTCCTCAACATACAGGAAGTATGCCTCCGGCAGCTCGACGCTCAGATCCCAGCGCTGACAAGCGTCTCGCCGCTCTCGCGACGATCGCGCCCGGATACCCCGGGCTTGGATGAGGGGGCCATATCCGCTTCCGACTCAAACAAACCCAGATCCGGACCGCATCTCGGGTCTCTGCGTTGCTTCGGCGGCCGCCAGGGTGCCGCCGCACCCAGCCGTCTCGCAGCTCCAGCGGTCGCACGGATACGAGAACGGATCGGTACCCTCGTGGCGACCGCCGGCGCCCGCTCGAGCCGCCTCTCTCAATCGTGGGACCGTTCTCCCAGCGCCAAGGGCCGAGATTGCCTCTTGACGTTTCTCGCCAACGCGTATCGCTCGTGAACGCTCTTCAGAGAAACATCAAGGACGGTACGCCCGTTTGAACGCACCATTCTCTGAGGCGCGCTGCAGCCGCATTCCCCGGGCGGGTGGGGGAGCTTGATCACCTCATCACTCAACCACTTCGTCACCGACTGGGCGGGTGGCGGTCTTTCCCCAGGGACGGTCCCGCGTCAGGGTGGGGACGGGACGGAAGGGGGCGAGCGGCCATCCCGCCGCGGGCGGCGGGGGGACCGGGCGCAGGAGGCTTGGCCCGAGGGTTGCCGAGGATAAGCATCTGAGCACGGGTTCCCCGACGTCCACGACGGGTGCAGCCGTGAGCCGACGCGCCGGTCCGTTCCCGCCCCGCCGGCCCGCGCAGCGGGCTGCGGGCAACGCCCGCACGGGACAAGCGATGGCGCAGCACCTTTCCAGCCGGATCGCGCAGGGCGTTCTCCTCGCGCCTCGCCACCAGCGAGCGAGGAGTCGCTGACCTCGTGGTCGCGACGACAAAGCTCGTGCAGCGGCGGGGTGCGAGAGGGCGCTCCTGCGCGATCCCTCCCCTATCAATAGGGAGGGGGGCTCACAACCTCTCAGAGAACGTGGGAGGCAGATCCGAGCGCAGCGGCCCCTCGGGGCTGGCAGGACGGACCGAGGCTTGCCTCGAGGACGGACTGACGGCCCCCGAGGGGTGCGGCCGCAGGCCGCGGATCTGCCACGGCGGCAACCTCCTCACGGGCCCACAAATACGCTCGGGAGCAGGATCTGGTTGCGAGCCCTACAGGCCACGCGCGAAGGCCGGTACCAGGTCGCTCTCGTCCCGGGTGCGCAGCACCTCGCGCAGGCGCTTCAGTGCCGGCCCCCGGTCGCGCGGCAGGCGCAGCTTCAGCGGCAGCCAGTTGGAGGCGTGGTTGGCGTGGAATGGGCCGCGGTAGCCCTCCATCGCCTCGAGCATCCACACCAGCTCCTGGAGCGAGCCCCAACGGTCCAGCTCCTCGAGCCGACCGGAGGCGATGGCGCCGGCCATCTCGGTTCCCGGCACCGGCGTCACCACCAAGGCGGCAGCGTACGTCGGCGCAGCCTCCACCAGAAAGCGGCCGGTGGCCTCGGCGTGTCGGCGCGAGCCCAGGGCGCCGGCAAGGCCCAGCAGCACCATCACCGACAGCTTCATCTCGGCTTCGAGCACGATCCGGCAGGCCTCGAGCTGGCCGGCTGCGGTGGCGCCCTTCCGCACAGCGTGCAGCGTCTCGTCGTCGCCGCTCTCGGCGCCGAAGTAGACGATGCCCAGCCCCAGCTCGCGCAGCCGCGGCAGATGCTCGGCGCGCCGCCGAATGGCGCGGGAGTCGGCGTAGATGCCGACCCGCTGGATCCAGGGCAGGTGCTCGCGGATGGCCAGGAGAACGGCCTGCAGGACCTCGGGCGGTGCTGCCAGGGCGTCACCGTCGCCAAGAAAAACGCGGCGCACCCGCGATGCCAACGGCGCCGCCGCCCGCACCTCGGCGACGATCTCCTCGACCGGGCGCACCCGGTACTGCTTCATGCGGTACATGCCGCAGTAGGTACAGCGGTTCCACGAGCACCCCACGGTGAGCTGGAGGATCAACGAGCCCGCCTCTGACGGCGGCCGGAACACGGGCTCGACGTAGGACAGAGGCCAGCTCATCAGCAGCCGCTATGGCTCACGAGAGCTCCAGCCACCTGAACCACATCGGGTGGTTCTCCTTGTACCAGGCGAGCACTTCGCGGATGAGCGCCTTCTTGTCTGGCGGCAGCACGGCGTCATCGATGTCGTCGAAGCTGACCCGGATGCGGTCGTCGGGAAGGTACTCGAGGGCCTCCGAGGCGAGGGTCTGCAGCTCGTTGCGGATACGGCCGGAGTCGGAGATCTTCACCGCCCGCGAGCGGTAGTCCTGGCCGGCGTAGAAACGGTCGAGCAACGGCGAGAAGACGAGCCGCATCTCGTCGAGCGGCTCCATCAGACGCAGGGAGAGGGTGGCCTCGAGGGTGCCGAGGCGGGTCGCCGCCCGTGCCGTCACCCGGTACAATCCGTCGCCCATCTCCTCGACCCCCGGCGTGCCGCTGTACGGCTCGGGCACCATGGCAGAGGTGAGCGCCAGCATCTTCCACTGCTTGTTGGGGAACAGGTCATCGACCACCATCGTGCGCCGCCCCACCGGCATGCCGGCGTCGCGGGCATTGCGGATGATGACGGCGTACTCCTCGACCTCCTCCGCATCAACGTCGCGCTCGAGCGCCTCGGCCAGCCCGTCGGCGAAGTCGGCGGCTTCGGGGTCGAGCAGCATCACGTATCGCTCGCGGTCGTAGGAGACCTTGAACTTGGAAGAAAACAGGCACATCGAGGTGTGGAGGCCGAGAGCGGGGTCGAGGCTCGCCGCCTGCATCGCCTCCGCCGAGGCCGCGTAGCCGTCGCACAGGAACAGGCTCGGCTTGCCGTCGGCGTCGTCGAACGAGCCGACGAGTACCGTGGGCGCGTAAGTGCCGGACTCGGTGAACGCTTCGAGGCCGGTCACGGGTAGGGTCCAACCGTCCTCCACCAGGTGCACGCCAAGGCTGCGCCAGGTCTCCCACAGGTTCCCGATCCGGCCCTCGCGGGAGGGCCCGCCGAGTGTCCACACGTGCACCCGGTCGGGGGTGATGCCGGGGTAGGTCGCTCGGATCGCCTCCAGGACGCGCTCACGCGGGGTCAGGAAGTCGATCAGCACCGAACGCTCCGCCGCCTGCCGCACAACCTCCTCCGGAAGCACCAGTGTGCCCATGTAGCCCTCGTATGGGCGCGCCACCTTGAGGGGCTGATCGAAGAGGTGGAGCACAGTCATGGCGCCGGTCTCGGCGCCCTTGGCGAAACGGGAGGTATTCTCCAGGGTGTCGACGGCTGCACCCCACACGGTGATGCCGGCCGCCTGCACGTCCCGCCAGAACTCTTGCCACTCGTAACCCTGCCTGTTGATCAGCTGGTGGACGCGGCGGTCGAGAAAGCGCGCCACCTGCGGCCGGGCGTAGACGCGCCCGAAGCCCAGCAACGGGTTCGAGCCCATCTCCGGCGTCTCGCCGGCCTTCGGCATCAGCCCCTCGCCAAGGCTGACCATCACCGCGTGGTTCTCGGGCAGAGCACGGGTGAGGTACCAGAGAGCCTCGCTGAGGGCGTATGCCGACACCGCATCGGCATCCTTCTTGACGCGGTTGATCTCGGCTTTCTCCTTGCCCTCGCCCTCGCCGTAACGCCCGAACAGCTTCGTCCCCAGCGCGGTCACCGCGACGCTCATCACGAAGCCCCGCTCCAGCGCCTGACCCACGAACGACAACCCATCGGCAGGCCGAGCCGGCGCCCACCGCTCCTCCACGTCCTCCAGCCAGAGATGGAACCGCCCCAGGATCGCCCGGGTGTCAAAGACCCACTGCGCCACCCGGTTGTGACGTCCCATGTCCATGAGGCCACCTCCTGCTGTTGAGACTCTGCCATGAAACGCGGTAGCACTCAAGCAATTCGCTGCGCGAATAGCTAGAGATACGCGATCGCAAAGCCGATCTGCGCTGCCATCATCATCAGGTACATGTGCGTCCACGAGGGATGGTTCTCGACCGTGGCGAGGGCGTTGGGGTCGCGCGCCATCAGACGTACGGTGTAGATCCCCCACGCGCACAGCAGCAGGCCGAGGACGACCAGGATCGCGCCGTGACCGGTCAGGATCGGGTGGGCGGGGTTGCCGGGATCCGGCAGCAGCGCCCCGAGTGGCATCAACAGCCAGGGAAGGATGAACGACGGTGCCATCAGCGTCACCGCACGCCGCGTCCCATAGACAATCGGTAGCGTCCGGCAGCCGCCGCGCCGGTCGCCGTCCATGTCCGAGAAGTCCTTGGTCGAGCTCGCGCCGAGTAGAAAGAAACCGAAGATGGCGCCGATCCACCACGGTTCGGCCGACCACACCGGCGCCACCATCGACCACCCCGCCACCTTCAGCAGGGTGCCGCGCGGCACGGCGATCGTCAGGTTGGCGAGCCAGCCGAGGCGCTTGGTCCGGCCGAACAGCGGCAGCGAGTAGACGAGCGTGAAGAGTAGCCCGGCGAGGTAGATGAAGAAGCAAATGTGTGCAGAAACAGGCGCGCCGAGCTTCGCGGCCAGGGTGTCGTAGGGGTGGGGAACGACCAGCCAGGTCGGCAGCAGGGCGAGCGCGTACATGAGCGCGGTCGCGGTCCACGCGCCGGCCGCCGACACGCGTCCCGACGGTAGCGGTCGCCGTGGCTTGTTGACGCGGTCGATCTCCAAATCGGCGATTTGATTGAGGATGTTGGAGGCGGCGTTCATCAGAGACGCGCACACCGAACCGAGCACGATCGTCAGCAGCACCGCCCAGGTGAGCCGGTGCGCCGGGTCCGGGTTGTGGACCGAGCCGAACGCGCACACCGCGCCCGACACGATCCCGAGCAGCGGTGGCAGCAGCGTGAAGGGACGGGAGAGATCCTTGAGGTCTTTGAGGGTCATCAGGAGTCAGTTTACCCGCACTTCTCACCACCACCCGGCTGCAGTGCGCGATGCACCGGCGTTGGCGGATGACGAGCGGCCGATCACAGCAGTCGCCACAGGGCGTAGGCGAGAATGACGCCGATCACGGTGTTGGCGAGGTTGGTGCCCTCGTTCGAGTGATCGCCGAGCCGGGGCAGGAAGCCCTCGGCGAGCATGGCCAGAAAGCCGGCCGCGGCCACCGGTAGCAGCCACGAGCGACCCAGATACCCGGTGCCGACGGCTGTGGCCGCAACCAGCGCCGCCCCGGCCAACGCCGCCGCCGTTCCCGGCACCGACACCGCACCGTCGGTGCCGGGCGGCACCCGGCGCAGCCACGGTAACGAGTACGCCCTTCGCCCGAGCGCCTTGCCGACCTCCGACCCCATGGTGTCCGCGAGCGCTGCGGCCAGCCCCGCCGCGACCATCACGGCTGCCGCCGACGCACCGCCGGTCAGCCAGTACAGCAGGGAGCCGAGCAGGCACAGGAGGCCGTTGGCGAGCACGTGGCGGACGCCCCTCCGCGCCTCATCCTCGAGCCCGGCCGCTCGCTTGTGAGCGCGGCGCAACCGAGTCGCGACGGTGCCGACGGCCAGGAACACCCACAGCAGCAGGTAGGCGCGCCAGGTCCCGAAGCCCCAGGTTGCAACGCCCAGCACCCACGCAGCCGCGACCCCGGCCGGCTCCAGCAGGCGCACCGCGAGCGCGGCGCCGGCGATGACGCCGTTGACGACCGCCGCCAGGGCCAGTGTCTTGACAAAGACGGCGGACAGCGGCAGCGCCGCGACGCCGCCGTGCAGGGCGTGGAGGGTGAAGAGGACGTAGGTGCCGAGAAGCGGCGGCAGGACGTTGTCGTCGAGCCCGTGTGGTACGCCCTCGAGCACCGCCGCCGTGCCGGCCGCCAGCAGCACCGCCGTCGCGTGCAGCGCCCACAGCGGCGCCGGCCTCGAGGCAAGGTGGACGAGCCCGGGGGCATTCCAGACCATCAGAGCAGTTCCAACCAGCGCGCCGCCAGCGGTGTAGCCGGCCAGCCCTTCCCAGGTCTTCCTCGGATTCCAGGGCAGCGGATGCCGGCCCCACTTCATGCCGACCAGCCCTGCCACCGCATCCCCTCCGGCCAGCAACCCCCAGCCGAAGGCCGCCAGGTACATGCCGTCGCCGCCCCCATCCGGCCGGTGGAAGAGGACGATGAGCGCCAGTACGACCAGCGGGTAGAGGAGCACGCCACGGTCGGAGACGTCGTCGCGCTCGCTCCTCAGGCGGTGACCGAGCAGGGCCGGCAGCACCAGCAGGTTGAAGGCGAAGGCGGCCAGCGCGCACAGCACCGCCTGCTGCCACGTCAGCCAGCGCAGGGCGAGGGCGAACCCACCCATCGACAGGTGAACAGCCTTGCGTGGCAGCTCGCCGGACGGCAGCGGCCTGCCGGCAACGGCCCGCAGCAGCCTACCGCTCACCGCCCGCTCCGGCACCATTCGGGATGGAACGGCTCACCCGACGACCCCGTCATCGAGGCGGCCCCGCCACCAGGCAAGGAGGTCCGCCAGCGTCCGCTCGAGCGGGATCAGCGGCTGCCAGCCGGTATCGGCGGTGAGGCGGCTCTGGTCGCCCCACAGTGCGGGGATGTCGGCGGGCCGCAGCAGCTCCGGGTCGACCTTCACCTCCGCCTCGACGCCGGCCACCGCCAGCAGGATGTCGAGCAACTCGCGAACGCTGACCTTGGCACCCGAGCAGACGTTGTAGGCCGCCCCCGGCCGTCCGTTTGCCGCCACCAGCCGGTAGGCACGGACGACGTCTCGCACATCGGTGAAGTCGCGAACGGCGTCGAGGTTGCCGACCCGCAGCACCGGCGGCCTCATGCCGCGCTCGATCTCGGCGATCTGGCGCGCAAACGAGGAGGCGACGAAGTGCCCGGGGCGTCCGGGTCCGGTGTGGTTGAAGAGGCGCAGGCGGATCGTTCTCAGGCCGTATGCCGCATGGTACTGCGCCGCGATCAGGTCCTGCGCCGCCTTGCTGACGGCGTACGGCGACAGCGGCGCGAGCGGTGCGTCCTCGGTCACCGGGCAGTGCGCGGCACGGCCGTAGGCCTCGGCCGAGCAGGCCACGACCACGGTCGGCTCCAGGCCGAGCGCACGAATGCCCTCGAGGAGGTTGATCTGGCCGACCGCGTTGACCTCCATGGCCTCGGTCGGCGCGGCCCACGAGGAGGCGACGGTCGACGCTGCGGCGAGGTGGAAGATCACCTCCGGCCGCGCAACCCGAAGTACACGCTGTAGCGAGCCGGCATCCCTCAGCTCGCCGTTCTCGATGTGTACGGACGACGGCAGGGCAGCTACGCTCTCGCGGCCAGCGCTCGGCCACACCATGCCCCAAACTGCTGCGCCCGGCTCGGCTTCGATAAGGTGGGCGGCGAGGTGGGCGCCGACGAAGCCAGCCGCACCGGTAATCAGTGCGCGCACGCGCTCTCCAGGTACCGGTTCAGAGCATCGCGCCAGTCGGGAAGCCGACGCCCCAGGAGTGCCTCCAACTTCGCCGTGGACAGCTCGGAGCATGCCGGCCGCGGCGCCGCCTGGCCGAGCGTTTCGCTGCGGGTTGCCCGCACCGGGACCTCGCTGCCGAGCCGCCTCACGATCTCCTCCGCCAGCCCGTGCCAGGTCGTGGAGCCCGCGTTGACGACGTGCACAATACCGCGCGCCCGCCGCTCCACGAGCTCCAGGACCGCTTCCGCCAGGTCGCTGCAGTAGGTGGGGTTGCCCGACTGGTCCGAAACCACCCGCAGCTCGTCCGCGCCCTCTTCGAGCTGCCGCCGGATCGCCTCGATGAAGTTGTTGCCGCCGTGCCCGAACAGCCAAGCCGTGCGCAGCAGCAGGTGCTCGCGCGCGCTGGCCGCCGCCTTTTCGCCGGCGAGCTTGCTACGGCCGTAGGCGCTGATCGGGTCGGGTGGGTCGTCCTCCACGTATGGCCGTGCCGCCGTTCCCGAGAACACATAGTCGGTGGAAACCTGCACCAGCAGCGCCCCGGCAAGGTCGCTGGCCGCAGCCAGGTGAGCCACCGCCCTGCCGTTGACGGCGGTCGCCTCTGGCTCGCGCTTCTCACAGTCGTCCACCGCCGTGAACGCAGCGCAGTTGATCAGGATCCGAGGCCGCAGCCAACCCACGACCTCTCGTACCGCGCCGGCATCGGTGATGTCGAGCGTATCGATGTCGAAACCCTCCACCGACATCCCTCGCGTCGCCGCGGCATTGACGAGAGCCCGCCCGAGCTGACCTTCCGAGCCCGTGACCATGAGGTCGGTCACGGCGTCGAGCCCCGCAAGCGCTCGTCATACTGGCGGGCGTAGTACGCCGCGAACTCGGCATCCTGCTCGCGGATCGGCTGCCACCACCACGCGTTGTCCACGTACCAGCGCACAGTTTTCTCGAGCGCGCTCTCGAACTCGGCCTCGGGCCTGAAGCCGAGCCGGCCTAGCTTCGAGGCATCGAGCGAGTAGCGGCGGTCGTGGCCCGGTCTGTCCGTTACGAAACGGATGAGATCGTGCGGCTTGCCGAGGACGTCGAGCAGCAGCCGGGTCACCTCCACGTTGGGGCGCTCGTTGCCGCCGGCGATGTTGTACACCTCGCCCGGCTCGCCGCGATCGAGCAGAAAGTCGATCGCACGGCAGTGATCGGCGACGAACAGCCAGTCTCGCACGTTGCCACCATCCCCGTACAACGGCAGCGGACGGTCGGCAAGCGCATTGGTCACGAACAGCGGCACCAGCTTCTCCGGAAACTGGTATGGCCCGAAGTTGTTGGAGGCCCGAGTAATGATCACCGGTACCCCGAAGGAAGCCCAGAACGAGTAGGCGATGCGGTCACCGCCCGCCTTCGAGGCCGAGTACGGGTTGCGCGGCATCAGCGGCGCCGTCTCGTCGAAGGAGCCGATGTCGATGGTCCCGTAGACCTCGTCGGTGGAGATCTGAACGAAGCGCTCCACCTTTCTGCGACGTGCCTCCTCCAGCAGCACCCAGACACCGTAGCAGTCGGTCTGGATGAAGTGGCCGGCGCCGAGGAGGGAACGGTCGACGTGGGTCTCGGCCGCGAAGTTGACGACCGCGTCGCACCCGGCCATGGCGGCCGCCACCACCTCGGCATCGCAGATGTCACCGCGGATGAAGGTGTAGCGCGGATCATCCTCGACTTCGCGCAGGTTCTCGAGTCGCCCGGCATAGGTCAGAACGTCCAGGTTGACAACCTCGAGACCGGGGCGCTCTGCCAGCAAGCGGCGCACGAAGTTGGAGCCAATGAAGCCACAGCCCCCTGTGACCAAGACACGTCGCACGGTATAGACCTCCTGAGCGGCTCGTTGCCCGACGGCGATGGTAACAGACTTGGAATACCACCTCTGGCGGGCGTATTCTCAGGGATGACCACGACAGGAGGTCACCGATCATGAGACAAGTCAAGCCCGTTGAAGGACCGAAAGCAGGGCCGCTCGAGGAGCGCAACGGGAACCTCGTCCCGAAGGGAAGCGAGGAGGCGCTCGTGGAGCGTATCTCGCACCACATCGCGGGTCTGATGGGTGAGCTCAACCTGGATCTGGAGGATCCCAACTTCCGCCACACACCGACACGGGTGGCGAGGATGTATCTCGAGATGTTCCACGGGATCTTCGAGGGTGCCGAGCCGAAGGTCACCTGCTTCCCCAACGAGGAGGGTTACCGCCACATGGTGATCGAGCGGGAGATCCCGTTCTACTCGATGTGCGCGCACCACTTCGTACCGTTCTACGGTCATGCCCACATCGCCTACATTCCCGACTCACGCATTGTCGGCCTCTCAAAGCTGCCGCGCATTCTCGAGTTCTACGCCAAGCGCCCGCAGCTGCAGGAACGGCTGACCGAGCAGGTGGCGCAGTTCCTGTGGAACAAGCTCGAGCCGCTCGGCGTCATGGTTGTCATCGAGGCCCGCCACCTGTGCGTCGAGATGCGCGGGGTCAAGAAGCCCGGCGCGCTGACCGCCACCTCCGCGCTGCGCGGGTGCTTCTCGGACCGCAAGGTGCGCGAGGAGTTCCTGGCCCTCGTCCGCCGCCAGCAGAGCTGGTAGGGCCCTGCAGGCTTCTTCCCTCCTGAACTGCACCGCGAGCTTCTGCGTAGCTCCGGCGGCCGCCGGAGCAACGCAGAACTTGGGGGAACGGCCGCAGGCCGCGGATCTGCCGTGGCGGGCATCATCCACCTGTGGGCCACACCAGGCTAGGGCCTGGGCATGGCGAATGTGTCGCGAGTACGGACCCAGTCGGTCCCACCCATGCGGCCGACAGCGCGAAGGCGGTCGGACAGCACCCTGCCCTCCTCGTCGAGAACCGCCGGATCGAGGTGGAGGAGAACGATCCGCCCGACGATCAGGTTGCCGGCGCCGCCCTCTGATCCGTAGCGGTGGATCTCGACCAGCTCGCACTCCATGTTGACCGGCGACTCCGCGACCAGGCTCGCCGCGACGCGGATGGCCGGGACCGGGGTCAGACCGCTATGAGCGAACTCGCTCTCGCCGCGGGGAAGGGCCGCCGCGCAGGCGTTGACCCTGTCGGCGATCTCCTCCGTCACCGTCGCCACCACGAACTGGCCAACCTCCTCGATGTTGCAGAGGGTGTCCTTTTTGGCGCCGGTGCGGCCCGCGAGGGCGGGCGAGAAGACGATCAGGGGAGGGTTCGCCGACACCGCGTTGAAGAACGAGAACGGCGCCAGGTTGGTCCGGCCCTCGGCGTCGACCGTAGACGCCAGGGCGATCGGCCGTGGCACGACGATCTCCACCAGGCGGCGGTAGACGTCGACCCACGGGGTGTCGGCGGTGTCGATCGTGAGTGGGCTCTCAGACATGTGACCTCCCGGAGAATCATACGGAGAAGAAGAACGGTAGACGGTAAATGTCATGTGGTAGCGGGGGAGAGTCAAGCGCGCGGGCTCGGCGCCGGTCACTCTCCGCCGGCTACCCAGCTCAGGTTATAGCCCGGATCCTCAATCTCGACGGCGTATGTGGTTGGTAGCAGGGTCTTAAAGGTATCGATCATCACCGCTAGCTCATCCGTGCGGGTGGTCCCGATCGATGCTTCGTAGGTGCCCGGGTGGGGGCCGTGCGGCAGCCCGGTCGGGTGCAGGCTGATCGAGCCGGGGCCGACGCCCTTGCGGCTCGTGAAATTGCCCTCGACGTAAAAAAGCACCTCGTCGCAGTCTGGCGACGAGTGTGGGTACGGGCAGGGGATCGCCTCGGCGTCGTAGTCGACCAGCCGTGGCACGAACGAGCACACCACGAAGCCGCCACCCGCGAATGTCGTGTGGATCGTCGGCGGCAGGTGAACGCGGCCGGTGTGCGGCTTGAAGGCGCGGATCGGAAAGGCGAACGGCCACACCTGACCGTCCCAGCCGACCACGTCGAAGGGGTCATGCGTCATCTCGAACGCGGTCAGGCGCTGTCCTCGCTTGACCAGGAGACGGGATGGGGCATCCAGCGCTGCGGGGCCGCCTTCAGGCCAGGCGGGCGGTCGGAAGTCGCGGTGGCTGTACGGGGCGAACATGGTCAGCTGGCCGCCCGGGTTTCGGTACTGTCTGGGCAGATCCATGAAAGACAGCCCCTCCATCACCAGCAGCTCAGCGGTGTCCTCTACGAGCCAGCGGTGTGGCAGGCCGCGCGGGACGAAGACGTAGTCCCCCGCCTGGTAGTGGAGGCGGCCGAGCGGGCAGTCCACCGCGCCCGCCCCGCGGTAAACAAAGGTGAGCTCGTCACCGTCCGCGTTCGCGACGAGGGTCGGCTCGGCCTCGGTCGGCCGGGCTAGCCAGACGCCGATATCTGCGTTTGCAAGAAGGAGTCGGCGGCCGAGGAACGGCGTGCCGCCCTCGGCGGCGCGGCCGCTGACAAAGTGCCGCCGGCGCAGCGGCCCGTCCCATTCCGGCTCGGCCCATCCCGAATGGAGCCCAAGATCCTCCTCGGCCATAACCCAGTGCGGTGGCCGGCGGTGGTAGAGGATGGTGTAGGTGCCATCGAACCCGCGTCTCGTGAAGCAGTGCTCGAAGGCGAGGCTGCCGTCGGGCCGGAAGGCAGTGTGCGGGTTGTCGGGAACGTTGCCTCGGACCATTCGGTGGATCATTTCGTTCCTCCTTGCGAAGCCGCCTCGAGCCCACGCCTCGGCCGCGGACGTCGAGCCGGCCCGCTTGGTGCAACCACCACGCTAGACATCTCGTTCCCGGCGGCGGACGGTGCCGGTCAGCACCCCGAGGGCGTCGCCGCCATCCAGCGCGACCACGTCTCCCGGCTGCAGGTAGCGGTCCTGCTCGAGACCGCAGCCGCCGCCAATGGTGCCAGACCCGAAAACGTCGCCCGGCTCCAGGTGGACCCCCTCGCCGGCGAAAGCGAGGAGCTCGCCCCAGGTCCACCGCATCGCCCCCGGCGTGCCCTGGGACCACACCTTGCCGTTGACCCGTGCCGACAGTGGCAGCGCGCCGAGGTCACCGACCTCATCCGGCGTGACCATCCACGGGCCCAGCGACGAGGCGAAGTCCTTGCCCTTGGCGGGCCCCAGCCCGACCTTCATGACCTCGGCCTGGATGGCGCGCGCGCTCCAGTCGTTGAACAGACAGTAGCCGGCGATCGCCGCCTCGGCCTCGGCCGGTGTGGGACTCTCGAGCCGGCTGCCGAGAACCGCCGCCAGCTCGAGCTCGTAGTCCATCCGGCCCTCGCCGGCCGGGAACCAGACCTCGGCTCCGTCTCCGAGCAGGGCCCGCTGGTTGGAGCGGTAGTACACCGGGTACTGGTACCACTCGGGGACGATCTCGAGCCCTCTCCGCGCCCGTGCCTGCCGAACATGCTCCTCGAAGGCGTAGAAGTCGATCAGCACCCCCGGATCCGGTACCGGCGGCGCCAGGTGGACGCCGCGCTGCGGCCAGGTCGCAACCGTGTCGGAAAGGGCTCCTCGCTCAAGCTCGCTGAGGATCCGGTGCGGCGTCGCCAGCCCCGTTCCCTCGCGCGCCAGCAGCAGCCGCAGGCTCGACGGGCAGCCGTCTTCGCCCAGCAGCTCGAGCGCCGCCTCCGCGACGTCGATCCACAGCCCGCCTTCTGGTCGCCGCCACAGCACCGCAACGCGAAGTCCCCCCGCGGCTCGCACGGTCGCCAGACGCATCAGGAGCCCGCCCCCGCCTGCAGCTGCCTGTCGACGGCGTCCCGCCTCAGCTGGTCACGCTCGATCGCCTCGAACAGGGCGCGGAAGTTGCCCTCCCCGAAACCGCGGGCGCCGCAGCGCTGGATGACCTCGTAGAAGAACGGGCCCGCCTGCGCGTCGCCGTACAGGAGGCCGCCCTCCACCATGAAGATCTGCAGCAGGTAACGATCGTCATCGCCATCGACCAGAATGCCGAGCCTCCGCAGGTCGTCGATGCGCTCGCTGAAGCCCGTCACCCGGTGCTCGGCGAGACGCGACGGCAGCATGTCGTAATACGTCGCCGGGGTGTCGAGAAACTCGATCCCGGCGCTGCGCAGGTTTTCGACCGCGGGGATGATCTTCGGCACGTGAAAGGCGACGTGCTGGACGCCGGCACCCTGGTTGGACTCCACGAAGGCATAGATCTGGCTCGCCTCATAGTTCGGCGTCACCGGCTCGTTGTTGGCGAGCTTGATCCCCGACTCCGGGTCCCACATCACGATCGAGGCCAAGCCGGAGCCGCCCGTGCCGCCGTGAAGATCGGAGGTGTGGAAGTGCACGCGCCAGTACTCCTCGAACCCCATCACGTCGCGCAGCCAGGTCACGTGCGGCTCGAGGGTCACGAAGTTCGACGTGACGTGGTCGATGACCTGAAAACCGTTACTATTGTGCTCATCCGCGCCCTCGATCGGCTCGAAACCCGGCGGCAGCGCACCCGAGGAACGCTCGACGAAACGAAACCGCACGTCGCCCAGCGGGGTCGCAATCTCGAACAGCCGGTAGGGGCTCCCATGATGATCGGTCGTGGCCGTGGGTGGCGTACACACGGTGCCCCCGCGCTCCACCACTACCCGGTGCGCCTGCTCGAGGTCCCGGACCCGCAGCCCGACGACAGCCACACCGTCGGGATGTCGTTGTAGCCAGCGGTCGGCCCTCGATCCCCGCTCCCTTGAGGTGATGCACGCGACGGACGCTTTACCGACTGCGAACAGGATCCCGCTCTCGCCGTGCTCTGCCGAGACCCGCTCGGCGAGCCGGCCGGTCTGCGGCACGTCCATCATCGTGGTGTAGAAACGGCGGCTCCTTTCAAGGTCCGCGACGATGAACTCGTAGCTGTCGTAACCTATGATTCCGAGGCCGCTGCCGGCCCTTTCTTCTGTCATCATGGCGCACCTCCGGCAACCTCATCATCATAACAAATGAACTGAGACGCAAATTCGGGGACGGCCCGAGAGAGCCTGCCGACAGTCCCCTTTGCAACCAGGCTCGCAAGACAAGAACGGCGGGCGCAAGCGCCCGCCGTCGAAGAGATCGAGGCTCCCGCCGATCATACCGTTGGCATGAACCGTTCCAGGATCTCCCGCGTCGTCGGCACGTGTCCGCCCTCCTGGGCCATCATTCTGATGTGTTCAATACGATCGCCGATGGTTGGCCCCTCCACCTCGTACAGGACGCCCGTGGTCAGCACCTCGGTCTCGCGGGTGTACCTGAGCGCCGAACCACGATTGGTGGGATCGTAGTCCTCGGGCAGCTGCCGCAGCTTCTCCTTGAGTAGCTGGTACTGGGAGTCGCCACGCCACGTGACGCACGGCGACATGACGTTGATGAACGAGAACCCTCGGTGCTCGATGCCCCTCTGGATGATGCCGGTGAGGCTCTTCAGGTCGCCGGCGAAGCCGCGCGCGACGAAGGTTGCACCGGTTGAGATGGCGAGCTCGACGGGATCGACTGCGGGCTCCGGGTTGCCCCAGTAGGACGACTTCGTCTTGTCTCCCAGGGGCGTCGTGGGCGCCGTCTGGCCCTTGGTCAGCCCGTAGATCTCGTTGTCCATCAGGATGTAGGCCACGTCGAGGTTGCGCCGGCAAGAGTGCATCAGATGGTTGCCGCCGATGGCCATCCCGTCACCGTCGCCGCCGACGGCTATGACCGCCAGGTCGGGACGGGCCACCTTGACGCCGGTCGCCAGCGCCAGGGCACGGCCGTGCACCGAGTTGAAGCCGTAGGTGGCCACGTAGCCGGGCAGGCGGGACGAACAGCCGATTCCGGACAGGATCACCGTGTTCCACGGCTTGAGGCCGAGGTTCGCCATGGCCCGGTAGAGGGCGTTGAGGACGCCGAAGTCGCCGCAGCCGGGGCACCACACGGGCTTGAGATCGGTCTTGAAGTCGCCGGGCTTGAAGGTCACGTCCGGGGCGCTCATACCAGCACCTCCCTTTTCGTCATCGCACGGGGCAGGACCGCCGCAATCTGCTCCTCCACCTCGGCAACCGTCAGGTTCTTGCCGCCGGACCGCTTGAAGATGTGGGTGTGTCCCTCCGGAAGCTCGAGGAATGTCCTGAGGTACTTGTAGAACTGTGCCGAGAAGCTCAGCTCGATGACGATGAACTCCTTGATGGCCTTCAGAAACTCCTCGAACTCGTGCTTGGGAAACGGGTACAGCACCTGCGGCACGAACGCCGCCACCTTGATGCCGCGGGCGTTGGCCTTGAGCACGGCCTCCTTCACCGGGCCCTTGGAGGAGCCCCAGCAGAGAATGCCAACATCCGCGTCATCGGGACCGTAGCGGCGGATGAAGTGGTACTCGTCACGGATCGGGCGCAGCTTGCGGTAGCGCTTCTCGTTCATCTTCTCGTGCGTCAGGAACATCGAGGTCGGCCGCCCGTACTCGTCGTGCTCGAGACCGTTGGTCTGGTACTGGCCGCCCTCGATCCCGGGCCACGAAATCGGGGAAACGCCATTCGGCGTAATCTCGTACCTCTTATAGCCGTCAAGCTGCTCGGGCGTCGGCGCCAGGCGCTCCTTGACCTCGTGGTCGAGGGTGAGCATCGACAACGTCTCACGGCGCTGGGCGATGTTCTGGTCGGACAGCACCACCACCGGGATCTGGTACTCCTCGGCGATGTTGAAGGCGTCGACCGTGGTGTGGAAGCAGTCCTCGACGTCGGCCGGGGCGAGGACAACGCGCGGTGCATCACCGTGCGAGCCGTACAGCGCTTGCCACAGATCCGACTGCTCGCTTTTGGTTGGCAGCCCCGTCGACGGGCCACCCCTCTGGACGTCGAAGATCACGGCCGGGATCTCGGCCATCGAAGCGAGGCCCAGCATCTCGGTCATCAGCGCCAGACCAGGTCCGGAGGTGGCGGTCATCGACTTGACGCCGGCGAAGGAGCCGCCGATCACCGCGCCGATTGCGGCGAGCTCGTCCTCGGTCTGCACCACCGAGCCGCCGGCCCTGGGCAGCCACTCGGAGAGAAAGTGCAAGACCTCCGACGACGGAGTGATCGGGTAGCCGGCAAAGAACCGGCAGCCGGCATGAATGGCGCCGACTGCGGCCGCCTCGTTGCCCGACATCAGGAGCCTGGGCTCACCCGGCTCGTACTCGAGACGCCGGTCGTTGAACCGGTCACCGAGGCCCTTGGCGAACTCAACGCCGGCACTGAAACCTTTGATGTTGGCCTCCAGCACGGCAGCCTTCTTCTTCGAGAACTTCTTCTCGATGGCCCGCTTCAGCGGCTTTCTCGGCAGATTGAAGAGCTCGCTGAGAAGGCCGAGAGTCACAATGTTCTTCGCCAGCGTGGTCCCGGCCGACTCCTTGGCAAGGTCGATGAACGGCACCTTGACCCAGGTGGCGTCCTGGCCCGCCCCAAGATCGGCGCCGTCGACCTCGGTCTCGTCCTTCGCCTCGGAGAGGATGATGGCGTCCGGCGCCACCATGATCTCTCCCTTGAAGCGTGCGAAGTCCTTCCAGTTGAACACCACGAGGATGTCGACGTAGTCGGCCTGGGCATAGATTTCACTCGCGGCCATGCGAACCGTAGTCGACGACTCGCCACCCCGGATCTGCGGCCCGTAGGCCTCGACCTTGATGACGTTCAGACCCTCCCTCGCACCGGCCTGCGCAATCATATCGCCCATGGTGACGACGCCGTCGCCGCCGGAGCCGACCATGGCGATTGACAGATCACTCCTCGGCATCTCAGCTACCTCCCTCGGCGCGGTACCGCGCACGCCGCGATTGTGAACCCTTTCACACTCAATGTCCATGCAACGATGTGAATTCAGAATGAGACATATTCGCTGCTTCTTGCGGCCCCGGACGGCAGCTCCGCCCGACCCTGCAGGGAACGCCGTCGGCGGGGCATTCCGCAGCGGCCGGCCCCGACACGGTGGAGCTCACTGCAGCCCCGTCAACGGGTATACCGGGTCGACGTCTACCGGAATGCCGGTGAGCCCGTTGAGTGCCGTTGTCATCGCCTCCGGAACCGTTCCATAGCGCGACACGAAGTCGCGTGCGCGGTCGTGAGAGCCGAGCGCCTCCACCATCAGGAGCTCGTGAGCGAGGTCACGGATCGCACCCCGGAAGCGGTCCACGTGGGGCCGGAACCGGCCGGCCGGCGTCACCTCGATCGCCCCCTTGGAGAGCAGGTAGTTCGCCTGCATCACAACGCCCAAGCCGTGGGCTTCGGAGGTACCGAAGCGAGCCGCTCGGAACAGGCCCGCAACATAGGTCCACGGCAGGTGCTCGACAACCTCCATCGGAACCACGCCACGATCCGCCAGCTCGTACAGGTTGTAGACGCCGACGACATCGGCCTTGGCCTCCTCGAACGCCGAGTAGAGGTCCTTCAGCTCGAGTCTCACCTCGGTGCGGCGCCCGTCAACGGTGATCCGGCCGGGGCCGAGGCCGTGCGCAAGCTCGTGGAAGAGAATGAAGTGGTAGTACGAGTCAAAGTCAATCTCCGCCGCCTCCTTCTCGGGCAGCACCCGGGCCGCGATGGGCTCGAGAATGGCTTCATACTTCGCCTTCATCATGTTCTTCAGCAGCACCTTCTTCGAGCCCTTCGCCTCCCTCACCCGCTCGTCGTTTGGCAGGTTGAAGGCCAGCGTCTGCACCCCCGCGCGTGCGTCGCCGGCGGTGAAGACCTCGTCCGCTACCCGAATCGGGGACGCGGTGCCGCGGTCGAGGTTCTTGTGCTCATCCGGAATCGGCAGCTCGCGCTCCAAGAGCGGCAGCTCGCTCTTGTAGACGGCAAGCCGTTTCGAGTCCTCCGGCTCCACGACGCACAGGAACGCTTCGAACGCTGCCTTGTAGCCGAAGAGGCCGTCCTCGTACGTCTCGTACGGTCCGATCACAACCTCGAGCGGCGAATCGAGGTCCATCCACGCCAGGTCGGACTGGTAGTAGTCGTCCGAGGCGAACGCGTCAGCCCGAAGCTGGAGGAACCTCTTCAGGCTCTGGTTGTCGGTGGCATCGGCGGCGGCTCTGAGCTCCGTCGCGGCGCGCTCGAGCTGCGGCCGATACGCCTCGCTGTAAGGCACCGCCACCAGGCCCACATCGCCTCGCTGCACGACCGTCACCAGCGAGGTGAGGGCCTCACGCTCGCCCGGGTGCTCCTTGACCCAGCTCTCGAGCTCCTGCTTCGTCATGTCCTCCGGGTAGAAACCCGCGCCTGCCGGGTGCGGCGTCCGACCGAGGAACGGCTTGAAGTCCTTCAGGCGGTCCCACGGCCCATACATGATCCGGTAGTAGTCCTGCGCCGCCTGCGCATCCGGCCCGGTCAACGCCGCGACCTGCGGCGCCAGCTGGGGGTTGCCCCGCCACACCTGCAGCTTGAAAACGTCGTCGATCTCGCGTGCCGCCGCCACCAGATGCTCGAGGGCCTCTCGGTCCCCGGCCGCCAGCGCTTTCATGTCCGCCGTCAGGGTGTGGGGCTGGAACTGGGCGCGCCGCGCGACGATGTCCGGCGCCACAGAGAGATTGCCCGACTGCGTCTTGGAAGTGGAGCCGGGAACGCACGCCGCCAGCCCTATCATGAGGGCGGCCCAGACCACGAGAGTGCTGACTCGCATCGAAGGCTCCTCTTCAGTCTTCGTCCGCCGCGGGTTTGATCGCACGCAACCGGTAATCCCGCGGACCGTTGATCACCTCGTCCAGGCTCCTCTCCAGGTCGGCCAGGCGCCGCGCCAGATCGCTGCCGTCATCCGCGACCGTCCGGGCCAGCCTCTGCTCGTCGGGGAAGGGGTGGATCAGGTCGCTGCCCTCGACCACGAAACCGCAGGCCTCGAGAAGAACGGATAGCGTCTCCGGCGGCAACGGCCTCCTGTGGGTCGGATCGAGCCAAAAGAGACTCGCCCCGACCCTCAGGCTGTGAGGGTTGGGGCACTCTGCCACCAGCACTCCGCCGGGTCGAAGGATGCGATGAACCTCGTGTAACACGTTCAGGAGCACTCCGGGGGGAAGATGCTCGAAAAGGTGGCTTGCGGTGACGGCGCCCCATGCCCCGCCGGCCTGCTCGCGCAGCACCGTGAGCACATCTCCTTCGACCAGCCGCAGCCCGCGGCGGCGAGCCGCCTGTGCAAGGGCCGGATCGCCCTCCACCCCGGTGGCGGCCACGCCTGCCTCGCCCAGCAGCAGCAGAAGCTCTCCCCGCCCACAGCCGAGGTCGAGGACCGGGCCGTGGCCTTCGAGGATCGGCAGGTAGGCGCCCATGCGGTGCCGGATCTCCTGCTCGCTGCCCCGGAAAGCCTCCACCAGCCGCGGCTGAACCTCCGCCAGCGCCTCGGCGAGATCAGACTCCGCGTCACTCGGTTGAGGTACCGGCAACGGCTCGCGACGCAGGATGCGCTCGGTCAGCGACGCCACCTCCTCGAGCTCCTCCGCCAGCCGTTCGACGAGAACGTCGGCGCGCTCTGCAACCGCGGGGAGACGTTCGTCGCGGATCTCCGCGATGCTGGCGCTGGCCTCGCCGGCGGCCGCCTCCGCCATGTCCACCCTGACATCGAGGCCGGGTAGGCGCTGGTCGCGTACGGTCTCCAGCAGCCCCTGGAGCACCCGCAGAGTCTCCTCGGCCGTGTCCAGCCGCGCCTCGACCGCCGGAACCCGCTCGTCCCTCATCAGCTCGAGCTCCCTTTGCAGTGCTCGAACGAAGCGGGCCTCGGACTCGACGCGCTCCTCGAGACCACCGAGCCGTGCCTTGACGTCGACCGGGTCGATGGCGAAGAGCGCCTTGCCCAGCAGCCGTCGCACACCGCTCAGCTTGAGCCAACTCGGTCGCCGGCCGGCGGCCGGATCCGGACGATCGCGCGGGGGGTCGGAGCTCACGCCGGCTCCCGCGGAACGCCTAAGCCTCGGCGTCCTGCGCGGTCGCCTCTACGGTCTCCTCCACGACCGGCCCCTGGCCGGCCGTCTTCCCGGGCTGCTCACCCGGGCGCACGACGTGCACGGGAAGGGTAACGGCGATGTCACGATGTACCTGGAGCGTCACTTGGAAGCTCCCCAGCTCTTTGAGCGGACTCTCCAGGACCACCCGCCGCTTGTCGACCTCGATTCCGCGCTCGGCCAGCTGGCCCGCAATGTCATTGACCGTCACCGATCCGAACAGGACATCGTTCTCGCCCGCACGGCGGTCAAAGATCAGCTCGACCCCGTCGAGCTCCGCCGCCAGCTGCTCGGCCGCCGACCGGCGCGTGAGGTCCATCTCCTCCCAGGTCTTCTGCTCTTGCTGGAACTGCCTCCGGTTGCCGGGCGTATCGAGGTACGCGAGGCGTTTCGGAAGCAGGTAGTTCCGAGCATAACCAGGCTTCACCACCACGGTTTGGCCCCGTTCCCCGAGATTCTCCACATAGTCGTTCAAGATCACTTTCATTCTGGCCTCCTGTCGTCAGCCGGCGGCCGGGGCCGCAGGGAATGGAAGCTGTCCACGATTCCCAGACCCGCGACGAAGATGGGCAGCGGCACCTGCAAACACAATAGCGCCACCCCCCAGCGCACCAACCATCCACGCCCCACGAAGCGGACGAGATGGGCTCGGATGATAGCCAAGCCGTGCACAAAATACAAGATGAGGGTAACGGCCAGCAGGTTGATGGCCACCCAGCGCGGAGTGCCGCCAAGGACGAGGACGCCGAGGCCAGCCACCGCAAACAGCACCGGAAGCCACTCGTCGCCCCGGTACTCCTCAAAATGTACCGCCTCGATCTCGAAGCCGAGGACCGGCAGCCGCGGGCGCATCCAGAACAGCACCGCGACGAGGTAGGCCACCGGGAGCGAGGGCAGCACCCAGGCCAGGACGCGCTCGCTCGCATCCAGCGCCAGCTCGAGGTTGCCGCTGGCCACGCCGGCCTTCCGGTACAGCTCGATGGCCTGCTGACCCGTGGTGCGCAGCCACTCACCGGTCGCCGCAACCGGCGCCTTCGGCCATGACAGCGCTGCGACGACGCCCAGGGCGAGCAGCGTCGCCGCCACGGTCGTGACCGCCACCCATCGGCCGTCCGTCCACCGCGAGCGAACGCGAAGGTCCACCGACAGGCTCGGAACAGCGATGAGCAGCAGGTAGCCGCAGAGAAAGACCACCGCCGCCACGCCGCCGCCCGCCACCGCCGCCCCGGCAAGGAGGACCGCCACCCAGCCCCAGGCCGTGATGCCGCTGCGGCGCCGCGCCGCCAAATGGAGCACCGGGATGATACCGAACGGCGCCACCACGATGCCGAGGAACGGAAGCACGAACAGGCCGCTGTACAGAAGCAGCGACACCAGGCCGCTGCCCAGCGGCCCGAACCCGACGCGCTGGAGCGCTCCCCCCTGCGCCATATCCGGCAGACCGCCGGCACTCATGGCGACGGGGCCTCGGCTTGAGAGATCCGCCCGTCGCTCATCGCGGTCGGTCCGGAGACAATCCTCACCTGCAGGAGGCCGCCGCACGCAAAGAGCGACATCCTTCGCACCCCGCCTTCAGCCATCGGGTGGCAGAACCCGGGTTTGTCAGTCGCCCGCGTAGGGCAACAGCGCCATGTAACGGGCCCTCTTGATCGCCCGCGCCAGCTTGTGCTGGTAGGCAGGGCTGGTGCCGGTAACCCGACGCGGCAGGATCTTGCCGTTCACGGGCACGAAGTCCCGCAGCAGATCCAGGTCCTTGTAGTCGATGTAGCCGATTTTCTCGACCGTGAATCGGCACACCTTGGCGCGACGCCGAAACCGCTTCTTCCGTGCCATCACCATAATCGTCAGCTCTCTTCCTCGGCGTCGACCGCGGCCGCGCCGCGGGCGGCCTTCTTTGCGATCTTGGCCTGTTGCACCCGATCCAGCTTGCGCTGGTTTCTCATCTCGCGGTCGAGGTTGAGCACCAGGGAGCGCAGGACAACGTCGTTCGTGCGCAGTTCGAAGCCGAGCGGCTCCTGGACTGCCCCCTCCGCGTTGAAGCGCCAGAAGTGATAGACACCCATGGTTCTCTTCTGGATCGGGAAGGCCAGCTTGCGACGGCCGCGCGCGTCCTTGTTCACCACGTCGCCGCCGGCGTCGGTGATGATCTTCTCCAGACGCTCGAGCGCTCCGCTCTCCTGGTCGGGGGTTGCTTCGGGGTCGAGGATGACCCCCAGCTCGTACAGAGGCATGTTGACTCTCCTCTTGGCCTTCGGCCCCGGGTCCGAGCCCGGAGCAAGGAGTTGATGTTCTCCCGCGCACGCGGGAACCTGCATTGTACAGCCTTCCGTTGGAGATGCAACCCCAGCTGCGGCGTTGCCCGCGGTTGCTGCCCGTGGTCCAACGCGTTACCATGACGGGGGCCCATAGCTCAGCGGTCAGAGCCGCCGGCTCATAACCGGTCGGTCCCAGGTTCGAATCCTGGTGGGCCCATGGCTCGGGGTGCTGACGCCTCGCGCCGTCACATGATGAGGAGAGCCGGTGGAAAGCGCACGCAAAGATCTCAAGCTGATGATTCGTCTGCAGGAAATCTACGACCGAATTGGAGATGCCATCGTCGAGCAGCGTACACCGCCGAACGATGTGCGCGAGCTGCAGGAGGAGAACCTCCGTCGTCAGGAGGAGCTCGAGGAGCTGGAGCGAGCCATAGAGGCTAAGAATGCGGAGCTTGCCGAAATCACCAAGCGCGAGGAGGAGTCCCGCCTGGAGCTCGAGCATTTCCAGAAGCAGAAAGCTCTCGTCACCAATGAGCGCGAGTTCACGGCGGTCATCAACGAAATCGACTTCGCAACCAAAGCCCTCAGCGACGCCGGCGCCAGGCACAACGAGCTGACGGCCGACATCGAGGCCCTGACCGCCGACATCGCCTCACGACGCGAGGCGCGCCCGGAGGAGGAGGCCTCGCACCGCGAGGTCGCCCAGCGATGGGATGCTCGCAAGCAGGAGCTGACCGAAGCCATCCACCAGCTCGCCAGCGGAACCCGCGAGACCGAGCAGCAGCTTCAACCGGCGAACCGGTCCCGCTTCCTCCGTCTGCTCAAGAACAAGCAGGGCAAGGCGATGGCCCCGGTCATCGAGGGGTCCTGCTCGCTCTGTCACTTTGAGCTCCGGCCCCATCTCCAGCAGCGGGTGCGACGGGCCCAGGAGATCATCACGTGCGAGCATTGCCACCGCATCCTCTACCTCCCCGAGCTCGCGGGAGAGGAGGACTGAGCACCGCCGGCAGGCACGGGGCCGGAGGACGCGAGGGGAGCCGCTTGGAATGCTGCCCACGATCGCTGACAGGCTGGACGATGTTCGACGGCGAATGGAGGCTGCGGCCGCCCGGTCCGGTCGCAGCTGTTCCGATATCTCGCTGGTTGTAGTCGGCAAGACACAGCCGGTTGCGGCGCTGCAAGCGGCGGTCGCCGCAGGCGCCACGGATCTCGGGGAGAATCGGGTACAGGAGGCAGTCGCGAAGCACGGCGCACTACCCGGCGCTCGCTGGCACCTCATCGGGCCCCTGCAGCGCAACAAGGCACAGACCGCGCTCGAGGTGTTCGATACCATTCACACGATCGACCGCGCCCGGCTCGTGGAACGGCTGCAGCTGCTCCTCCAACAGCACTGGCCGGGCAGGCGCCTTGCGGTCCTGATGGAGGTCAATGTGGGCGATGAGCCGCAGAAGGCCGGCGTGCAGCCCGCCGCAGTTGCCAAGCTGGCGCGGGAGATCGTCATGGCCGGCAGCCTCGAGCTCCAGGGCCTGATGGCGATCCCGCCTTTCGACTCCGACCCCGGGACCTCCCGGCGCTACTTCCGGGCCCTGGCGGCGGCGAGGGAACGCCTGCAGGACGACATGGGTGTCGCACTTCCTCAGCTGTCGATGGGGATGAGCCATGACTTCGAGATCGCCATTGAGGAGGGAGCGACTCTGATCAGGGTCGGAACCGCGATCTTCGGCCCCAGGAGGACATGATGACCGCCCTGCGCGTCGTACTGATGCCGCTCTTCTCGGTGCTTGACGTCCTGCTCATGCTGACGATGTGGGTCATCATTGTTCGCGCCCTCATCTCGTGGGTCGAGCCGAACCCCTACAACCCTATCGTTCGCACCCTCCGCGTCCTGACGGATCCCCTCCTGCGTCCGTTTCAGCGGCTTCAGTGGCGCGTATTCCGCCGCCCGATGGCGCTCGATCTGTCGCCGCTATTCGCGATTCTTATCATCTACATGCTGCGCGTGTTCCTGTCAGAGCTCGGCCGAGCGCTGTTCTTTTAGCCCGGGTCATCCGGTCCCGATCTACTGCGAGCGACGATACGCCAGCCATGGCCGTGCTCTTCACGTCTCGTTGTCCTCAACATACCGGGAGTATGCCTGCGGCAGCTCGACGCTCAGAACCCAGCCCTGACAAGCGTCTCGCCGCTCTCGCTACGATCGCGCCCGGATAACCCGGGCTCGAGAAGTTGTGCACATCTAAAATCCGTTTTAGGGGTCTCGCTGCGAACGGACTCTCCGCCCGCGCCTCCCGAGACTCTCAACGACGAGTATCGGCACAAGAAGAGGGGGGGCCGCTCACCTCTCGGAGAACGCGGGAGGCAGCTCCGAGCGCAGCGGCCCCTCGGGGCGGGAAGACCGGACCGAGGTCCTCCTCGAGACCGGCCTGACGGTCCCCGGGGGGTGCGGCCGCAGGCCGCGGATCTGCCGCTGCGAGGACCATCCAGCCCCGATCTGCTACCACCTTTCACCAGTGAGCCGGGCTCGGTGATTTCCCTTCCAGGTTTGTGTTTTTCCTACACTCGTGAAAAAATTCTCACAGTAGGAGCTGTATCATGGAGCAGAAGCCGCTGGTTTCCCCCGAGCTCGAGCCCGACCTTCTTCGTCTCAGCAGCGAAGCAGCCCCCGCGTGCATCGAGTTCTTGCGCGATCTGGTGACCATCCCGTCGCCGTCCCGCGGCGAGCGTCTCGCGTGCGAGCGCGTTCTGCACGAGATGGAGCGGTTGGGTTACGAGGATGTTCACATCGACGCCATGGGCAACGTCCTCGGTCGCCTCGGCTCCGGTCCGCGCACCCTGGCGTTTGACGCCCACGTCGATACCGTGGGAATCTCGAACCCGTCGAAGTGGAAGTTCGACCCCTTCCGGGGCGTCCTCTCCGGCGGCGTTCTGTTCGGTCGCGGCGCCTCCGATCAGAAGGGTGGGCTAGCGGCGATCGTTCACGGAATCGCTATCCTGACTCGCATCGGCGTGCCCGACGACTTCACGATTTGGGTCACCGCTACCGTCAACGGTGAGGACTGCGTGGGCCTTGCCTGGCAGTACCTGATCCACGACGAAGGCCTGCGCCCGGAGATCGTGGTCATCGGAATGCCCTCCCACCTCGGCGTCTGCCGCGGCCAGCGCGGTCGCATGGAGATCGAGCTGACCGCCCTCGGGGTCGCCGTTCACGGCTCGCAGCCCGACCGGGGCTCCAACGCCATCTACTCGATGGCGCCGATCGCGCTCGGCATAGCACGCCTCCACGGCGAGCTCCCCACCGAGCACCCCCTTCTCGGCCGCGGCTCGCTCGCAGTCACCGGCATCAGCTCGCGATCGCCGTCGCTGACGGCGGTACCGGACGAGTGCACGATCTACATCGATCGCCGAGTCACCATCGGCGAAACCAAGGAGCAGGCCCTGGCACAGCTCGCCGAGCTGACCGAAGCGCAGGCCGTCGGCGCCGAGCCGCGGCTGCTGCACTACGATCAGCCGAGCTGGCGCGGCCTCAGCTATCCGACTGACAAGTTCTTCCCGGCATGGGTCACGCCTGCGGACAGCCCGGCCGTTGCTGCGGCGCTCTCAACCGCCGCCAAGGTGCTCGGCCGCGAGCCACGCCTCCACCGTTCCAACTTCTCCTCGAACGGCTGCACCACCGCCGGCATGTTCGGCATCCCGACCATCGGCTTCGGCCCCGCCGATGAGATCCACTCCCACTCCGTCACCGACCAGATCCCGCTCGTTCAGCTGCAGCCTGCAATGGCCTTCTACGCTCTGTTCCCGGAGATCTACCGACAGCAGGGCTAGATAGAGGTCCGGGCGGAGAGTCCGTTCGGCTGCAATCCGCGATCCGGGGCCATCTGCGCGTTTTTCGCTTGTCGCACGTCTCCAACGTACCTGCAGGTACGCCTGCGACGTGTTCCGGCGCGAGAAAACGCGCATCTGACACCCGCCTCGCGCATTTCGCTCCGAACGGACTCTCCGCCCGGACCTCCCGAGACTCTGAACGACAAGATCGGGGCTGCCGCAACGCCCTGGTCTCTGGCCGAGGCCGTGCCTCTGATGACACCCTCATCGGTCTCGTTGCGATGACTCCTCAAACAGTCCTCGCACCCCCTCGGATCGCTTCCCAAGATGCAGGGGCCTCACTCATCTGTCGGAAAACGCGGGAGGCAGATCCGAGCGCAGAGGCCCCTCGGGGCGGCAAGACCGGACCGAGGTCCTCCTCGAGGCCGGACTGACGGACCCCGAGGGGTGCGGCCGCAGGCCGCGGATCTGCCGGAACCCGGGCCATCCAATTGCAACTGACTGCGACCAGCTAGACGCCGGGCATCGCCGTGCTCTTCGCGCTGGTCTCGCTCCGATCGTCCGTGAATCACCCGGGTTAGGCTTCTTCGAGAAGGCTGAGGTAGCTGCCGTAGCGCTCGGCGTCGATCAGGGCCTCCTCCACCGCCCCACGCACCGAGCAGTCCGGCTCGTGAACGTGGGAGCAGTCGGCAAAACGGCAGCCGGCTGCCGCCTTGGACAGCTCTGGAAAGGCGAGAACGAGCTCCGGCTGGGTCAGGTTCCACAGCCCGAACTCCTTGAGACCGGGAGTGTCGACCACGAATCCGCCGTAGGGCAGCGGCATCAGCTCCGCCGTGGTCGTCGTGTGCCGCCCCTTGCCGGTGACTTCGGAGATCGAGCCCACCCGTAGACGAAACCCAGGGTAGACCGCGTTCAGCAGGGAAGACTTGCCGACCCCGGAGGGTCCGCAGAACAGGGTTGTCCGGTCCGCGAGCCGCCGCTTGACCTGCCCAAGCCCGCGGCCCGTACGGGCCGCGGCTTGCAGCACCGGGTAGCCGAGCCCCGAGTAGATGCCGAGCCATGGATTCACGACATCGAGCCCCTGGTCGACCTTGTTAATCGTGATGACGGGCTCGATGCCGGCGTGGAAGCACGCTACCAGGAAGCGATCCAGGAGGCGGCGCTTCGGCTCGGGCGTGCGTGCGGCAAGGACGATCAGTGCCTGGTCGACGTTAGACGCGAGGACCTGCGCACGCCGCCCGTGAGCCGCCCGCCGCAGCAGCGCCGTCTGCCGCGGGTGAACGGCCACCACGACGCCATCGTCACTGCGAACCTCGACATCGACCCTGTCGCCGACAACCAGACGAGGAGCATCCGGGGTGCCGCCTTCCCACCGCAGCTTGCGACGCGCGGCCACGACCATGGTCTCGCCACCGGCCTGCACCCGAACCAGCGGTCCATGGGTGGCGATGATGGTGCCCTCCACCGTCTGCGTCATCGCCACAGTATACCGTCGCTCACCGAGCGGCCCCGGTCAGCCGCGCCGGCCTCGCCAGCAGCTCGTCGACGGCATGACAGAAGCGTGCGAACTCGGGGTAGGAGGCAGGCGAGACCGTCTGTGCCGGGATACTGAGGTGGAGGATCGAGTGGTACACGTTGCCGTTTGTCGACAGCTCTTCCGACACCTTGCCCCACGGTGAGTCGAGGCGGCGCGGATCACCCTCGATACGTCGGCCGGCGGGCAGGTGCAGCGTCATGTCGAACCGCTGCTCGAGCGGCAGCTGCAGGACCAGCGGCATGGTTCGCTTCGACAGCGAGGCGAGCGCGGGTGAGATCGGCCGCAGCAGCACGAGGTTGCGACACACCAACGCTCCCGCCTCCGCCGTGCAGGCATCGGGCAGGCGGAGGTCGAGGCTGAGCAGGACGCCGTCGTCGGTCCGCTTTACCGCGCCGCTGACCCCTTCGGCGCCCGAAAACAGCCCCGCGGCAAGCTGCTGGTACATGACCTGAAGACGCTCTGCGGACACGGTTTGAGAAACGTCAAGAAGTCGTTCGCCCTGGGCCCCGTGGACCACCAGCCGGTAGTTGAGATCGGCGGCACCGGAGGTGTCTATCCGAGCTTCGAGCCGAACCTGTTGCTCGAGGTCCGGGTTGGGGAACTCCGGCAACCGCGCGAGACGTGACACCGGCTCCTGCGGAACGCTGAGCGGCACCAACAACGCGTCACTCCCCTGCAGGATCGGTCGAATGTGGTCGACGCCACGGCGTTGCTCCGCGGGATCGATCCACACCGTCTCGCCTCCATGCGCGACGCGGAGCAACGGCACCGTGAAGCTGTCGAGAGTCGGCACCTCGAGGTGAGTTCCAGCGAGCTCGCGCGGCCGCGCCAGGACGAGGTCAACTCGCCACCCGAGGTGCTGCAGCAGCGAGGCCAGGATGCCGAGGCGGTTGCCCTTGCGCAGCGAGAAGCTCTCACCGGCGGTCGACCTCGGATCGAGCGGCCCCTGGCCCTGCTCTACTTCGTCGTCGATGGCTGTGACGAGGGCGCGCACGACGTCGAGGGAGCTGGTGCTCGCGGCGTGTTGATCACCCCACGCCCACAGCTCCGGACTGCCCTGAAGGCTCGGCAAGAGCCGGTTCCGCAGGGCATCACCGACATCCTGCCACGTCACGCCGAAGCCGTAGCTGACCCACGGCACCAGCTCCTGCGTTGGCGGACACAGGGGTTCTTCCTGCACCGGAGGAACATTCTTCGCGCTCCAGCTGATGAGACGCAAGTCGTTCCAGTCCCGGTCCTGGTGCTCGAGGCCGGCGACGTTACCGTCCACTTTGAGAGCGACGTCGCGCGGAACCAGGAGCACATACTCCGAGCGATCGAATGGGCGGCCGGCATCGGCGAACCTATACACGTACGGCGACAGGTGCCCCCGGCGTGAGGCGCCCGTCGGCGCCACCGCAGCGATGTACTCGCTCTCGACCATATCGCCCGGCTTGACGCCGTCCAGAACCTGTCCGGCCTGCCCGGAGTCGAGGTCCGGCGGCACGACGATGGTCCCGTCGGCCTTGAAGATACGGACTTGCAGTAGAACCGAACCCGGCAGGAGCTGCAGGGCCGCCGCCTGCTGAACGCCGGCCGAGGTCAGGGCGCGAGTGAGGCCGTGGTAGTAGTAGATGCTTGAGCCGTCCTGGTACACGCGCTCGACTGCCTGGTCGAGGATGAGCTCCGAGTCGACGTCCTTCGGACCACTCCCCTGAGCCGCCGCGAGGGACCCTGCATCGACACGGAACGAGGAGAAGAACGGCTCGGCCCCGAAGCGCCAGGCCAACGTGCGTAGGCCCAGGTCCGACGGCGCGTGATGGAGGACCCGGTTGACGGCAGTCGCCAGCGCCTGGTGCCCGTCCTGGGCCGCCAGCGCGATCTCCAGCTCGTCGAGCCCTCGCAGGTCACCCCACCGTTGCCGCGCCCTAGCAAGCTCCTGACGAGCCTGATCCAGCTCTCCAGTCTCGTACAGCAGCCGGATGAGCCCGAGGTCCAGCGCTGGATCGTCGATCTCGCGCCGCCGCTCGTTGACGACCTTGATCGCCAGCTCCTTGAGCGCTGCCGAGGCGACGAGGTCGACGGTGTCCGGGGCGAGGGGCTCACTCTCGGCCAACGCCTCGAGCAGCCTCTTTCTCTCCCCCCAACGTTCCAATGCCCTGAGCACCACCAGACGCAGACGCGTCACCCAGGGAGAGCCGGGTAGCTCGGCCCGCAAGCGGGCGATCCCACTCTCGGCCTCCCGCGCCCAACCCCGTTTGATCGCATCATGCACGGACATCTGCAGCACTCGCGGATCGTCCGGGTAGCTGTCGACAAGCTGGTCGAGCGCCGTCTCCGCATCCTGCTGCCTTTGCTGACGCTCGGCGAGCAGCCGCCCCACCAGCAACGCAAACCCGAGCCCGCTGCAGCGATCGAGGTGCTCTCGAGCGTGGCGGTAGTCGACCTCGGCAGCCTCACCGGTGCGCTCGGTGAGAAAGAACCTGGCATAGGCCAGGTGGACCAGCTTCGGGTCGGAACCCGTGGCTACGGCCGCCTCAAGCCACTTCTGCTGCTCGACCGGGTCGTGCCGCAGGTGGGCGAGCTGGGCGGCGAGCAGCGCCGTGGCAACCGATGGGCTGTGACCGGCGCCGGCGACCGTCTCCTCCTCGGCTGGAGGTCTCGCAGCAACTATGCTCGATGGCGCCCACGGCCGGCCCGCTCCCGGCTCGTTGACTCCGAGGCGGGGCGCATCACCGTCATGGGACAAGATCGAGACGCGGAGCTGGGGAACAGTGACCGATGCGAAGCTCGCGCGTAACCGGTGGCTTCCCGGATCGAGGCGGAGGCGGTACCAGTGCACCCCCGCGCCCATGTCCCCACACTCCCGCTCTTGCGCCACCTGCTTGCCGTCCAGCTCGAGGTTGTAGCCGCCCTGCGCCTCGACCGCCATCCAACCGTTCACCGCGGATGGGACCGTCAGCGTCCACGCGGCCAGGTAGACACCGCTTGCCGCGAGCTCCTCCGGCGGCCTGACGGTGCCGTAGGCAGGACGGAGGACGAGACGAAACGGCGTTGCCGCAGCCCGCCAGGGCGAGCCGAGGGGAGGCAGGTCGGCATCGTCCGGCACCACGTTGCGCTCGAGATCGAGCGTGTCGAACACACCGAACGGCCCCGCAAGCTCGACCTTGCCGAGGACGCCGCGCGGCGGCCGATGGTCGAGAGTCGACTCGACGCGAGCCAGGATGAAGGCCAGCTCCGGGTCCTCCTTGGCGCCGGCCACACCCAGAATCGCTTCCGGCTCCGGTACCGCCTGGATGTTCTCGAGCCACCATCCCGCGGCCGCGACCGCTTCGGCCGAGGTCGAATCCGAACGAATCGTCCGCAGCGCCTCTTCTCGAGCGGCAGCGAGGTTCAGCTTGGCATCATTGCTGAAGACCTCCATCCAGCCCGCTCGCGCGGTCGTCGCCGACAACGCGATGACCACGACGATGGCTGACACCCACGGTGACCGGCGTCTCATCATGGTGCCTCCAGTCGCCGCTCGAGGGTGCGTTGTGCCAGGACCAGGAAACGCCGCAGCTCAGGCGCTCGCGCGGCCGGCACCAGCCCCGGTTGGAGGTGGAAGAAGCCCTGTACACGGTAACCGTTGGGTCGCGCCTCGACCACGACATCGAGGCGCCCGCAGGGTCCGTCGGCATGCACTGGATCCGGCAGCTCGCCCGGCGGCCGCCCGAGGTCGACCTCGAGCGTCCAGCGCAGGTCCGGTCGCATGGAGACCATCAGCGGCGAACGCCGATTCTCGGTCGGCGTCAGCTGCGACGCCAGCTCGAACTTGCCCGGCCGCACCCGGACCCCGCCGGCAGCGCCGAGTGCGCTCTCGGGCAGGCTACCCACCAGCTCCACCTTGACCGGGTCGGTCCCGGGCTCGACCTGCGTCACCGGGTCGCCGACCAGCTCCGCGCCCGGGTACAGCTGGCGCAGCCACTGGGCGAAACGGAGTGGATCGTGGGTGCCGCCGAAACGGCCGCGCATCGCGCCCGCCGCGTCGCCTGTTGCCGTGACCGCGAGGTGGACACGCACCGTGCCGCCGGCATCGCGCCGCAGCTCGGTCGAGCTCTGGAAGACTCCCGAGCCGACCTCCGGGGTCGTCGTTGGCCGGCTGTCCAGACCGTTGATGA
>Ga0315556_1000095_pt1 | contig 46361 bp, 44 predicted proteins | sample SalMarSW160310MG_FD_202112 | JGI IMG/M metagenome (GOLD analysis project Ga0315556, IMG submission 202112) | Salt marsh sediment microbial communities from the Plum Island Ecosystem LTER, Massachusetts, United States - Salt Marsh Sediment SW1603-10 ...
CCCATTGCCGCCTCCGGCGTACCGGGTGCAACGCGCTCAGTGAACAAATCCGCCAACTGAACGCCAAATTTCTTCGCTTCGCTTGCGTCAAACCAGCCCAGGACCATCCGATCTCTCCTTTTTATTCCAATATGCGCAGGGCCGGAGGCCGACAGTGCCACAGGCCCACAAAATAAATACTGCTGAATTATAGCCATAATCAGGTTAAGTGATGGCCAGGGGAAAATTCAGACTCAACTTAATTAAATCAGCCCAGGAACTGGAGAGGCACTCCCTGATTCAGTGCGGTGTTTTCCACACACCTTTTGCCACCTGTGCTGTAGCACTTTTGTTCAGCAGCGGCAAGCCGTACATTTCTTCAATCGTGCGCAAAACACCATAGTGGTCGATGTGCTGCGGGCTGCTGCCATGCCTGACCATTTCCCCGACGAAGATGGTGGCAACGCGATTACCCGCCGAACCGTTGTCCTCATCCCAGGTAATAATCAGCAGGCTGTTGTGTTTAACCGCCCAGTTCGCATAGGCATCCAGGTTCTGCCTGAGCCAGGCATCGCCCTGCGCAATGCTGCCGTCGTGCATATCGTTGCGCTGGTCCGGCACCACCCACGACACGGTCGGCAGCCTGGAAAATTCCCGCGGGAAGGCGCTGAGCGGCAGGTTGGCGGCAGCCAGCTCTTTCCAGTCTGCCACCGGGTTGTGTTTGCGCCGGTATCCGCCATAGATGCAATCTTCCGCACCCGCCGCAGGCAGCGATTCTGAGTAGATTGCAAAACTCAAACCGCGCTTTTGCAGGCTATCCATCAGATTGTCGCCCGATAATTCCAGCGGGCAGACGTCGCTGCTAATGTCGTAGGTACTGCCGGTGAACAGGGCGAGATAGTTCGGCTGGCTGGGATGGGCTACCCCATATGAGTGGGTGAACAGCATACCGCGCCTGGCCAGTGCATTGATGTAGGGTGCGTCGCGGTTGCCGATGATCTGGCTGAATGCCTTGTTCTCCTCGATCACGATCACCACATGGTCAGGGCGCGGCAAGGTGCCGCCAAACGCCTGCTGGGCAAGCAGCAACAGAAATAGCCCGAGCTTTTTCATGCTGCCACCTCCGCCACCACCGGCGTATGGTCGGATGGACGCTCCAGCTTGCGCGGCGCCTTGTCTATGGTGCACGAAGTGCATTCCAGCGTCTGACTGATCAGGATATGGTCGATGCGCAGCCCCATGTTGCGGCGGAATGCCATCATGCGGTAATCCCACCAGGAATAGGTTTTCTCCGGCTGTTCGAACAGCCGGAAGCTGTCGCGCAACCCCAATTGCTGCAACCCCTGGAATGCGGCGCGCTCCGGTTCGCTGACCAGCACGTTACCCTGCCAGGCCTGCGGGTCATAGACATCGCGGTCTTCCGGTGCAATGTTGTAATCGCCCAGCAATGCCAGTTTCGGATAGCGGGCCAGTTCTTCCCTGAGCCATGCCTGCAGCGCTGCCAGCCAGGATAGTTTGTACTGGTATTTGTCTGAATCCACGCTTTGCCCATTTGGAATGTAAACGCACACTACGCGTACACCGTCTATGGTTGCGGCAATCACGCGCTTTTGTTCATCGTTGTAACCGGGTATGCCCATCACCACGTCCTGCGCTTCGACCTTGCTGAGTATGGCCACTCCATTGTAGGTCTTCTGGCCACTGAACACTGCCTGGTAGCCGGCTTGCAGCAATTCTTCTGCCGGAAAATTCGCATCCTCCGTTTTGGTTTCCTGCAGGCACAGCGCGTCCGGCTGATTGACGGCAAGCCAGTCCAGTACATGCGGCAGGCGTACCTTGAGTGAATTGACGTTCCAGGTAGCAATTTTCATAGTTTATGGCAATAAAGCAGCACTGAATTATAGCCATAAATTTCTTTCCGGCCCCGCTTGTCGCAGTTTGTAAATAATGGTAGTGTAGCGCTGTTATTCAGGCTTAAATAAGGGTTGTATTTTCAAAAAGTGCGTTTTATAACAAATTGCGACAAGGCGAGCCATGTCTTCATTGAATATTTTTGGTCTTGATGCCCCCCGCATCTGGGATACCGAATCGGCTTTCCAGCATCTCAAGGGACTGGGCCAGGCCGAGACCAAGCGTACCGCTGAGCGGAAATTGCGCGAACTGGGCATTCTGCCTCCGGCGCTGGAAATGGAAAGCCTGCGCGATGAATCCGGACAGCCGCCGACTTCGACTATCCTGCAATGGGAAATCGGCGAAGCGAGGCGCAAACGCTGGCTGGTACTGTTTGCCCAACTGACCGAGCTGCCTGACGGGCAGCAATGCCTCTACACCAATGATGCCCGTGGCGCGCACTACTGGATACCGCTGGGCAGCAAGTCTGTTACTCCGGGCAATATCGGCGAGGCTCTGGGTAAATTACAGGCACACTTGGGCAAACCTGTCGCTGTGTACCCGCACGGCAAGCTGGTTGTGCCGTGCCGTGCCGTGCCGCCACAGGCCGATGTCGCTATATCTCTCCTATCCTACCCGCCGGTACTGGATCTGGGCAAGCAGCAAGCCTCGCCGCGCCCGAAGCCGGACCTCGCCGCCGGCGAAATGAGCCACCTCGACCGCCTCGAAGCGGAAAGCATTTTCATCCTGCGTGAAGCGCTGGCCCAGGCCGAAAACCCGGCGATGCTCTATTCCATCGGCAAAGACAGTTCGGTAATGCTGCATCTGGCGCGCAAGGCGTTCTTCCCGGCAACACCGCCCTTTCCCCTGCTGCATGTGGATACGCGCTGGAAATTCCGCGAGATGTATTTGTTCCGCGACTACATGGCCAGTTCGAGCAGCATGGACTTGCTGATCCACATCAACCCCGAGGCCATCGACAAGGACATCAACCCGTTCGACCACGGCTCCAGACTGCATACCGATATCACCAAGACCGAAGGCTTGAAACAGGCATTGGATAAATACCAGTTCGACCTGGTGTTCGGAGGTGCGCGTCGGGATGAGGAAAAATCCCGTGCCAAGGAACGTATTTTTTCGTTCCGTACCGAAACGCACCACTGGAACCCGAAGAACCAGCGGCCGGAACTGTGGAACCTCTATAACGCCAGCAAGCGCAAAGGAGAAAGCATCCGCGTTTTTCCGCTCTCCAACTGGACCGAACTCGATGTCTGGCAATACATCTATCGCGAGAACATTCCCATCGTGCCGCTTTATTTCGCCAGGGAGCGGCCTGTGGTGGTTCGTGACGGCATGACCCTGATGATTGACGACGAGCGCATGCGCCTGCTGCCGGGAGAGAAAATCCAGCGCCGCAAGGTGCGCTTCCGCACCCTGGGCTGCTACCCGCTGAGTGGCGCCATCGATTCTGATGCGGAAACGCTGCCGCAAATCATCCTGGAGTTGCTGAATTCGCGCATGTCGGAACGACAGGGCCGCGCCATCGATACAGATTCGTCCGGCTCCATGGAGCGCAAAAAGCAGGAGGGCTATTTCTGATGCCGCACACCACTCCTACCCCCCACCTTCCGGCGGAGCAGGCGCAGGCCGCCATGGAAACCTACCTTGAGCAACAGCAGAATACCGGGCTGTTGCGTTTCATCACTTGCGGCAGCGTCGACGATGGCAAGAGCACCCTGATCGGCCGCATGCTATGGGAATCCATGCAGTTGTTCGACGACCAGGTTGCGGCCCTGAAACAGGATTCGCACAAACATGGAACGCAGGGAGACGACCTTGATTTCGCGCTGCTGGTCGATGGCCTGTCTGCGGAGCGCGAACAGGGCATCACCATCGATGTCGCTTACCGCTTCTTTGCTACCGACCGCCGTCGGTTCATCGTCGCCGATACTCCCGGTCACGAACAGTACACCCGCAACATGGTCACCGCCGCCTCGACGGCGGATGTTGCGATCATCCTGGTCGATGCCCGCAACGGCATTCTCACCCAGACCCGCCGCCACTCCTACCTGGTTTCGCTGATGGGGATTCGGCATGTGGCATTGGCGATCAACAAGATCGACCAGGTCGATCACAGCGAAACCGTGTTCAACAATATCCGCGAATCATTTGAATCATTCGCCCAATCGCTTGGCTTTGCATCAATCACCGCCATCCCGGTATCGGCGTTACATGGCGACAATATCATCCAGCGTTCCCGGCTAACGCCATGGTATGCCGGCCCTACCCTGATGGCATGGCTGGAAACCGTGGAAACCGGGCACTCTCCATCCGACAGGCTGGTTTTCCCGGTACAGTGGATTAACCGTCCGGACGCTGACTTTCGTGGCATGGCGGGTACGTTGTCCGAAGGGCGCGTCAAGCCGGGAGACGAAGTGCGTATAGCACATTCCGGCCAGACCGCTAAAGTCAGCCGTATCGTCACCATGGACGGCGACTTGCCGGAAGCACGGGAAGGAATGTCCGTCACACTTACCCTGGATCGCGAAATCGACGCCTCGCGCGGCGACATCGTCAGCCTGTCCAACCAGCCGCCCGAAATTACGGATCAGTTCGAGGCAGTCGTCATATGGATGGGCGAAGAAAGCGGCATGGCCGGTCGTTCCTACGACTTCCGGCTTGCGTCGCAATCGACCTCCGTTACCGTTACTTCGATCAAATACCAGATTGACGTCAATACCCTTGAACAAAAGCCGTCCCGGCATCTGGGGCTGAACGACATTTGCGTATGCAACCTGGCGACCAGCAAACCGGTTGCGCTCGATGCCTTCACCAGCTCAAAAGCCCTCGGCAGCTTTATCCTGATTGATCCCTATTCTCATGCCACGGTTGCTGCAGGCCTGATCCGCCACAGCCTGCGCCGCGGTCAGAACGTACATCGTCAGGCACTGTCCATCACCCGGCACGAACGCGAGCGACTGAACGGACATTCCGGCAAGGTGATCTGGTTCACCGGGCTTTCCGGCTCGGGCAAGTCGACCGTCGCCAATGCGCTCGAGGTCTATCTCCATAATAATGGCTATCGTACCTTCATCATGGACGGCGACAATATCCGGCAGGGCATCAGCAAGGATCTGGGCTTTACCGATGAAGACCGCGTGGAAAACATCCGGCGCATTGCCGAAGTCGCCAAACTGATGCTGGATGCCGGCATGGTGGTAATGACTTCATTCATTTCCCCGTTCCGCAGCGAACGTGAAATGGCCCGCGAACTGATCGGTGCGGAAAATTTCATCGAGGTGTATGTCAACACCTCCCTGGAAGTATGCGAAGGGCGTGATGTGAAGGGCCTGTACAAAAAGGCCCGCTCCGGCAAACTACCCCATTTTACCGGTATAGACAGTCCCTACGAGCCGCCTGAAAAAGCGGAAGTAACCATAGACAGCGCCAAAGTTGCAGTCGAAGACGCGATCCGGGAAATCGCCGGCATGCTGCAGAAACTGCCCTGATACTGCTTGCCGCCGAAAATCAGCGTATCGGCTTTGCTGCTATCCGCGGCAAGTTCCAGATGTCACGGTTGTAATCCAGGATGGTGCGGTCGCTGGAAAACTTGCCGCTGGTCGCGGTGTTGAGGATGCTCATGCGCGTCCAGCGTTCTTCGTCTCGATAGGCCTCGGCAACCCGTTTCTGGGCATCGACATAGCTGCGGAAATCCGCCGCAGTCAGCCACGGGTCGTGCGGGCTGCGGATGGCGTGGATGATGGAATCGAACAGGCCGGGCTCGAACAGGTTGAAATGCCCGCACTCCAGCAGGTTCATCACGCGCTGCAAATCCTCGTCCGCCGCAATGATGGCGTCCGGATCGTAGTTGCCGTGCATGACCTCCACTTCCTCGGCTGTCAGCCCGAACAGGAAGAAGTTCTCTTCCCCGGCCTCCTCGCGAATTTCGATATTGGCGCCGTCCAGCGTGCCTATGGTCAGCGCGCCATTCATCATGAACTTCATATTGCCGGTACCTGATGCTTCCTTGCCGGCAGTGGAAATCTGTTCCGACAGATCGGCGCCGGCACAGATCACTTCCATTGCCGAAACGCGGTAATTCGGCAGGAATGCCAGTTTCAGCAACCCGCTGGTGTCGTAGTCTTCATTGATTACCTTGGCTACCGCATTCACCAGCTTGATGATGCGCTTGGCCATGGCATAGCCGGGCGCTGCCTTGCCGCCGATCAGTACGCAGCGCGGCACCCAGTCTGCAATATCTCCGCGCTTGATACGGTCGTACAGATGGATGACATGCAGCACATTGAGCAATTGTCGCTTGTATTCGTGAATGCGCTTTACCTGCACGTCGAACAGCGCATGGGTATCGAAGGACACTCCGCAATCGCTCTGCACCATCTGCGCGAGCCTGGCCTTGTTGTCCCGCTTGATTTCACGCCACCTGGCACGGAAAGCGGCATCGTCGGCACGCGGTGCCAGCTTGCTTAACTTGCCGAGATCGGACACCCAGTCCTTGCCGATCGTTTGCGTAACCAGCGCGCTCAATTCGGGATTGCTCCATGCGATCCAGCGACGCGGGGTAACGCCGTTGGTCTTGTTGTTGAACTTGCCCGGCCAGATTTCATAGAAGTCGTGGAACAGGTGCTGCTGTAGCAGGCGTGAATGCAGTTCGGCTACGCCGTTGACCGAGTGGCTGGCCACCACGGCCAGGTAAGCCATGCGCACCTGCTGCTCACCGCCCTCTTCGATAATCGACATGCGCCGCTGCCGCGCAACGTCTCCCGGCCAATGCTGGGCCACCTCGGCCAGAAAGCGTGCATTGATTTCGTAGACGATCTCCAGCAGGCGCGGCATCAACCCGCCGAACATGCTGACCGGCCATCTTTCCAGCGCCTCGGGCAGCAAGGTGTGGTTGGTATAGGCCATGGTGCGGCGCACAATATTCCATGCCTCATTCCAGCCCAGGCCGTGCTCGTCCATCAGCAGACGCATCAACTCCGGCACGGCGCAGGTCGGATGGGTATCGTTGAGCTGGAAACAGTTCTTTTCGGCAAACTCGGTAAAGTCTTTGCCGTGGCCGCTCACCCATTGTCGCAGCACGTCCTGCAGGCTGGCTGAAGCAAGAAAATATTGTTGTTTGAGGCGCAGCTCCTTGCCGTTTTCGCTGGCATCGTTGGGGTACAGCACCATGGTAATGTGCTCGGCCCGGTTCTTGGATGCCACCGCCTCGGTATAGCTGCCGGCATTGAATTCGGAAAGGTCGAATTCCTCGGTGGCGCTCGCCTTCCACAACCGCAAGGTGTTGACCGTGCCATTGCGATAGCCGGGCACCGGTACGTCATAGGGTATCGCCACCACATCCTGGGTATTGACCCAGCGCGCGCGCTGCCTGCCCTCCAGGTCAGTATAGAACTCACTGTGCCCGCCGAATTTCACCAGAGCAGAAAATTCCGGGCGCTCGATTTCCCATGGGTTGCCATCGCGCAGCCAGTGGTCCGGCTCTTCCAGTTGATAACCGTTTTCGATCTTCTGGCGGAACATGCCATATTCATAACGGATGCCGTAACCCATCACCGGCAGCTGCAACGTGGCACAACTATCGAGGAAACAGGCGGCCAGCCTGCCCAGGCCACCGTTGCCCAGCCCGGCATCGTGCTCCTGGTCGGCAACTTCCTCCAGGTTCAATCCCAGCTTGCGCATCGCCTTCGCAGTGGCTGCATCCATGTCCAGGTTCAGCATGGCATTGCCCAGGGCGCGCCCCATCAGGAACTCCAGCGACATATAATAAGCCCGCCTGCAATCCTGCTCGTGGTAGGCGTGCTGGGTATTCTTCCAGCGTTCCACCAGACGATCGCGCAATGCCACTGCCAGCGACGTATAAACCTGGTAAGCAGCCAGGCGCTCTTCCTCGCGCCCCAGGGTATGACTGAAATGGCGGCGAAAATCTTCAATCAGGCTGTCTGCATCCAGACCCAACGGTGGCAGTGTTTCAATGTCCGGTACAAAATTACCTATGGTGCGTGGAACGGTATGCATGGCTACTCTCCTGAAAATCTTTTATGTTTATGAGCCTGAATCAACGCAATCTCCTGCAAGATTCAAGCCAACAAGACGATTTTGGCAGGTATAGCGAAGTTCGGGACGATTCATGCTAACACCATGTGTGATGCCCGTCATGCCTCAGGTGATTACCGTCGGCTGGTCGCGCCCACTACGCTCCTTCAATTCAGACACTTGCATGGCGATGGCAATCAGGTCGGCCAGTGCTTCCTGTGCATCGAGATGATGGCGCGAAACGTCCGGCTCATAGGCTTCGAGATAGACGCGCAATGTCGCACCCTGGGTGCCGGTTCCGGATAATCTGAATATGATGCGCGACCCGTCAACGAAGCCGATACGTATGCCCTGGCCCTGGCTGACGCTGCCGTCCACCGGATCGGTATAGCTGAAATCGTCGCAGAACAATACATGGTGCTTGCCGAAACTGGCGCCGCTCAATGCACCAAAACTGTCATGCAGGTGGTGCATGATGCCCTGCGCCACCTCCGTCGGCAGCTCCTCGTAATCGTAGCGCGAATAGAAGTTGCGCCCGAAGCGCGCCCAGTGTTCGCGCACGATGGCCTCCACCGGCTGGCGGCGCACAGCAAGCACATTGAGCCAGAACAGCACTGACCACAGGCCGTCCTTCTCGCGCACATGGCTGGAACTGGTGCCGAAGCTTTCCTCGCCGCATAGCGTGACCTTGCCCGCATCCATCAGGTTGCCGAAAAACTTCCAGCCGGTAGGCGTTTCGAAACAGGGAATGTCCAGCGTCTGTGCCACACGGTCCACTGCCGCGCTGGTCGGCATCGAGCGCGCCACGCCTGCCAGTCCCTGCTGATAGCCTGGCACCAGGGTGGCATTGGCTGCCAGCACGGCCAGGCTGTCGGAAGGTGTTACAAAAAATCCTTTGCCCAGAATCATGTTGCGGTCGCCGTCGCCATCCGAGGCCGCCCCGAAATCCGGAGCATCGGCGCCGTACATGATCTCAACCAGATCATGGGCATAGGTCAGGTTCGGGTCGGGATGGCCGCCGCCGAAATCTTCCAGCGGCGTAGCGTTCATCACGCTGCTCTGTGGTGCATCCAGGCGGCTCACCAGAATTTCGCGCGCATAAGGCCCGGTTACCGCATGCATGGCGTCGAATTTTATTTTGAAGCCACCGGCAAGCAGCGTGCGAATGGCGGGAAAATCAAACAGCGATTCCATCAACTCCGCATAGTCGGCAACCGGATCGATTACCTGCACATGCATATCACCCAGCACGCTCTCACCTGGCGTATCCAGCGCCACATCCGGCGCCTCGATGATTTTGTATTGTGCAATCTCCTTGCTGCGCTCATAAATCGCTTCGGTCACCTTTTCCGGTGCCGGCCCGCCATTGCCGATGTTGTACTTGATGCCGAAGTCGCCTTCGGGTCCGCCCGGGTTGTGGCTGGCAGACAATACGATGCCGCCCAGGGTTTGATACTTGCGGATCACGCAGGATGCCGCCGGCGTCGACAGGATCCCGCCCCGACCTACCAGCACGCGCGCGAAACCATTGGCTGCAGCCATTTTCAGGATTACCTGGATCGCTTCGCGGTTGTAGTAGCGGCCGTCGCCACCCAGCACCAGAATCGCTTCCGGTACAATCTCGATGCTGTCGAAAATGCTCTGCACGAAATTTTCCAGATAGTGCGGCTGCTGGAATGCCTGCACCTTCTTACGCAGTCCGGAAGTGCCAGGCTTCTGGTCGGAATAGGGCTGGGTGTTGACGGTGTGCATGTTCACGGCTTCTCCTGCGCGCTAACGGAAATGCTATTGCGGGTAGCCTGCGGCGTCCAGTTCATCCTGCCAGGCTCTCGCCAGAAAGCCCTTGAGCCAGTTGCTGCCAACAGAAAGCGTGGGCATGACATCACTACCGGACTTCTGTTTGAATTCATCGATTTCATCCTTGGTCACCAACCGCTTTTCGGTGAACGGAATATGGCGTTGTACCAAAAGGTCGCGCGCCTGCTGACAAGGAGTTTTGCAGCTATCTTCCACATACAGCGTAACCGGGAAACGTTGTTTGGCGCGACGCATTTCAAACGGCAGGGCATCGTCGCCCGTTACAGCCGATGCCGGGGCGTCGAATTTCTTTTCCTGAATCTGTTCCGCATCGTTCGCCGGCGCATCACCGTAATGCACATTTCCAGCGCTGTCCACCCAGCGGTATAACTCTCCTGCCATTACCGGCTGCAGTGTAATAAGCCAGAGCATGGTAATGAATATGGATCTCATGTTGCCTCCTTAACTCAAGGAATACCGCCTACGCAGCGCGCTGCTCATCCAGCAACCCATGGTGTCGCAACAGCGCATCTATGCTCGGTTCACGACCACGGAATGCCATGAACGATGCCATCGCACCCCGGCTGCCGCCCATGGCCAGTATCTCGTTACGGAACTGGCTGCCCACCGTATTATTCAACACGCCATTTTCCTCGAACAGACTGTAAGCATCGGCGGACAGGACTTCAGCCCACTTGTAACTATAGTACCCCGCCGCATAACCGCCTGCAAAAATGTGTGCAAAGCTGTTGGGGAAGCGATTGAATTCCGGCGGGAACAACACCGATACTTCCCGGCGCACTTCATCCAGCAACTGTTGAATAGTCTGCCCGCCGTCTGGCAGGTAGTCAACGTGCAGGCGCATATCGAACAGTGCAAACTCGATCTGGCGCAAGGTCTGCATACCGCTCTGGAAATTCTTCGCCGCCAGCATCTTGTCGAACAACGCGCGCGGCAATGGTTCCCCGGTCTCCGCATGACGCGTCATGTTCTGCAGCACATCCCACTCCCAGCAGAAATTCTCCATGAACTGGCTGGGCAGTTCCACCGCGTCCCACTCCACACCGTTAATACCGGACACGCCAAGATCCTCGACTTGTGTCAGCAGGTGGTGCAGGCCGTGGCCGAATTCGTGGAATAACGTAATTACCTCGTCATGCGAGAACAGCGCGGGTTTGCCGCCGACCGATGCCGAAAAATTACAGTTGAGGTAAGCCACTGGTGTCTGGATACCGGAGGCTGTATTTCGGCGCGTGATGGCATCATCCATCCATGCGCCACCGCGCTTGCTGTTGCGCGCATACAGGTCGAGATAGAATTGACCGACCAGCTGCTCACCATCCAGGATGTCGAAGAAGCGCACGTCATCGTGCCACAGCGGCGCTTGTGACGGCCGCACCGATAGCCCATACAACGATTCGACCAGCCCGAACATGCCGTCCAGCACCACATCCTCGGGAAAATACTGCTTCACCTCCTGCTCGGAAAAGGCATAGCGCTGCTGGCGCAGGTGTTCGCTGGCATAAGCGATGTCCCACGCCTGCAGGTCGGCAATGCCCAACTGCTCTCCGGCGAATGCGCGCAGTTCGGTCAGATCGCGCTCGGCAAACGGTCGTGCCCGCTGGGCCAGTTCGCGCAGGAACGACATTACCTGTTGCGGCGTGTCCGCCATTTTGCTGGCCAGCGACAACTCGGCATAATTGGCGAAGCCCAGCAGTTTCGCCTCTTCCATGCGCAGCTTGAGTATCTCCGTCATCAGCGGCGTATTGTCGAAGTGCGTGGTTGTTGCCGCTTCAGCGGCATCACAACCATGGCCTGCCCCTTGCGGGTGCTGCCCTTCGTCGAGCTCGCTGGCGCGCGTGCTGTAGGCGCGGTATATGTGCTCGCGCAGGCTGCGGTTGTCGGCATACTGCATTACCGGCAGGAACGATGGTGCCTTCAGCGTGAACAGCCAGCCCGGCTTGTCCTCGGCCTGTGCTGCTTCCCGTGCCGCCTGCAGGTCGTCGTCGGGAATGCCGGCCAGTTCGCCCTTATCCTCGATCAGCAGGGTCCAGGCATTGGTTGCATCCAGCACGTTATCCGAAAATTTCGAGCACAGCGACGACATCTGTTCCTGGATTTCCAGGAAACGTGCTTTCTGTTTGTCCGGCAGTTCGGCGCCGCCGAGGCGGAAGTCGCGCAACTCGTTGTCGATGATTTTTTTCCGCGCGGCGCTCAGTGATTCGTATTCCGCACCGTTGCGGATCGCCTTCACCTTGTTGAACAGGCCGATATTCTGCCCCAGCTCGGCGTAATACTGGGTAACCCTGGACAGGTTGGTGTTGTACACCTCGCGCAACTCGGGGCTGTTCATCACCGCATTCAGGTGGCCCACCTGGCCCCAGACGCGCGACAGCCGCTCGTTTGCATCCTCCAGCGGCTGCATAAAGTTGCTCCACGTCGGCATCGATTCGCTGGCCAGCAATTCCGCTACTAGTTCGCGATTTTCGTTCAACAGTTGTTCGACTGCCGGCGTGACATGTTCGGGTTTGACCTCCGCGAAGCGCGGCAGGCCGGTAAGGTCTAATAAAGGATTCATCACATCAGGAAAATTTAAGCGGATTTATAAACTATCTGGCCGTTGACCAGCGTGTAGCGCACCTTGCCACGCAATTCCATGCCGAGGAACGGTGTGTTCTTGCCTTGGCTTTTCAGTGCGGCGGGCTCGACCTTCCAGTATTGCTCCGGATCGAACACGCAAATGTCCGCAGCCTTGCCCACCGCCAGGTGGCCCGCATCCAGGCCAAGAATACGCGCCGGCTGCATGGTAACCCTGGCCAGCGTATCGGATAGTGTCAGACCACTCTGCTCCGCCCACTTCAGCACCAGCGGCAGCAACAGTTCGATACCGGTCGCACCCACTTCAGCTTCCGCAAACGGCAACTGCTTGGCGTCGTCGTCCACCGGCGAATGGTTTGACACCACGGCATCGATAGTACCGTCGAGCAGGCCGGCGCGTAACGCATCCCGGTCGCGCAAGCTGCGCAACGGCGGCGTCAGGTGGCATTGCGAATCGAAGAAGCCGATATCCATTTCCGACAGGTGGGTGTGGTTCATCGACACATCGCAGGTCAGTTGCAAACCTTCCTGTTTCGCAGCGCGCACCATGGCTACGCCCTCCGCGCTGGAAATGCGGCAGATGTGCAATTTGGCCCCGGTTTCGCGTGCCAGCCGCAACATGGTGGACAACGCGATGGTTTCCGCACATACCGGAATGGATGGCAATCCCAGGCGCGTCGCCACTTCGCCATCGTGCGCCACGCCATCGCGGGCCAGAAAACTGTCCTGCGGACGCAGCCACACGCTGTAGCCGAAGGTCGCGGCATACTGCATCGCGCGCATCAATACGCGGGTGTCGGTCAGCGGTGCATCGGCCTGGCTGAAAGCAATACATCCGGCATCCGTCAGCTCCGACATCTCGGTCAGTTCCGCGCCCTGCAGACCATGGGTCAGCGCACCGAGCGGATACAGGTGCGCCTGATTCAGCTGACGCGCGCGGTGCTTGAGCATTTCCACCAGCCCCGGCTCGTCCAGCGGCGGATCGGTATCCGGCGGACACGCCAGACTGGTAACCCCGCCCGCCACTGCCGCCTCCATCTCGGACTCCAGCGTGGCCTTGTATTCATAACCCGGTTCGCGCAGGCGCGCAGCCAGGTCGATCAGACCCGGCATCACAACCAGGCCCGCTGCATCGATCGTCCTGTTCGCGGTAAATCCGTCCGGTGCCGCCCCCAGGGCAACTACCCGGCCCGAGGCGATATATACATCCTGTTGTGCGTCCGTCCCGCTTTTCGGATCGACCAGGCGGCCATTCTTGATATGGATTTTCATGGTTATACCCCCGCCAGCATGCTCATCACCGCCATGCGTACCGCAATGCCGAAGGTTACCTGCGGCAGGATCACCGAGTGCGAGCCGTCGGCCACGCTGGAATCGATCTCCACGCCGCGGTTCATCGGCCCCGGATGCATTACGATGGCGTCCGGCTTGGCCAGCGCCAGCTTTTCCTGAGTCAGGCCGTAATTCTTGAAATACTCCTGAGCACTGGGCAACAGCGCGCCCTGCATGCGCTCGTTCTGCAGGCGCAACATCATCACCACATCCACGTCCTTCAAACCTTGTGCCATGTTGTGGTAGACGTGCACACCCAGCTTTTCGACTTCCGCCGGCAACAGCGTCTTGGGCGCGATCACCCGCAATTCCGGCACACCCAGCGTGGTCAGTGCATGGATCTGCGAGCGTGCCACGCGCGAATGCAGCACGTCGCCGACGATGGCGACGCGCAGGTTATGGAATTCCTTCTTGTAATGGCGGATGGCGTACATGTCGAGCAGCGCCTGGGTCGGATGCGCATGGCGCCCGTCGCCGGCGTTGATCACGTGAACGTTGGGCGCGACATGCCGGGCAATCAGGTGCGGCGCTCCGGACTGCGAATGGCGCACGATGAACATGTCGGCATGCATCGCGCACAGGTTGTCCACGGTGTCGAGCAGGGTCTCGCCCTTGCTGGTGCTGGAGGAACTGATGTTGAGGTTGACCACATCGGCCGACAGCCGCTTGGCGGCAATCTCGAAAGTGGTGCGCGTGCGCGTGCTGTTCTCGAAGAAAATATTGAACACCGACTTGCCTGCGAGCAGCGGCACTTTCCTGATCTCACTGCCCTCGGCCTCTTCGATGAATCCGGCAGCGCGGTCGAGGATACTGAACAGAATGGGTGCCGGCAGGCCATCGGTGGAAAGCAGGTGTTGCAGTTCGCCGTTTTTGTTCAGTTGCGGGTTGTTCATACGCTAAGCCCCATGCCGGGTTCGTCGAAATAGGCCTGTAAAATCTGTTGTGCGGCATACTGGTCGAGCAGCGGCTTCTGTTTGATACCGTGCACACCGGCTGCGCTCAGTTCGCTACTCGCAGCGGCGGAAGTATACCGCTCATCCACCAGGATGACAGGCAAATTGAACCGCCCCTTGAGGCGGTTGGCAAAGCGGCGGCACAACTGCGTCATCTCATGCGGCGAACCGTCATCGTTGCAGGGCAGACCTACCACCAGTGCTGCCGGCTGCCACTCGGCAAGCAGTGCGGCTATCGCCGCGAAGCGTTGCTCGTTTTTTTCGCCGGACAACGTGGTCAGCGGCCGCGCGGTTCCGGAAAGTGAATTGCCAATAGCAATGCCGATGCGCTTGGTACCAAAATCGAAAGCCAGCAAAGTACCCTGCGGTATGGCGGTTGCCATAACCGCCTCAGGCATGCCCGGCATCCTCCGACAGAGTGGCGTAATCCACCCCCAGCAGCGCCAGCGCCGCGGGCAGACGCTCTTCGGCAGGCAACTCGAACAGGATGTGCTCTGATGCCGCCACCGTCAGCCAGGCATTCTGTGCCAGTTCCTCTTCCAGTTGTCCCTGCGACCAGCCCGCATAACCCAGCGTAACCAGCAGGTTGTGCGGCCCCTGTCCTGCGCCAACCGCCTCCAGGATGTCCTTGGAAGTGGTCAATCCCACCTTGTCGTTGACGTTCAGCGTGGATTGCCAGTTGCCCTTCGGCTCATGCAACACAAAGCCGCGGTCGGTCTGCACCGGTCCGCCGAAATGTACGGGCATATGCTGCAGATCGGCGGAATGCAATGGCACTTCGATCTGGCTGAACAGCTCCTGCAGCGTAAGGCTGATCGGACGGTTGATTACGATGCCGAGCGCACCCTGATCGTTGTGCTCGCATACATAGGTCAGTGACTTCGCAAAAAATGGGTCGGCCATGGCAGGCATGGCGATCAGGAAATGATTGCTCAAGTCGAGTTGCGACATGCCGCCATTGTAACTGATTGTCCCGGAATTTTACCGGCACATTGCGAAAACGCGGAACTGCGGCAAAGACCTCGCTCAGCTCAATTCCGGCATGCCAATGTAGCTGGCAATCTGCTGCAGCAATTCTTCTTCCTGATAGGGTTTGCCGAAATAGGCGTTGACGCCCAGTTCCTTTGCATAATTACGGTGCTTGTCGGCGGTGCGCGAAGTAATCATGATGATCGGCAGATCTCTGGTCTGGGGATCATTGCGCACATGCTTAGTGAATTCGAAACCGTCCATGCGCGGCATCTCGACATCGAGCAGGATTACCGCCGGCGTGGCCTGGGTGAGCTGCTCCAGCCCATCCACGCCATCTTTCGCGGTCATCACCTCATAGCCAGCGCGAGTCAGCATGCGGCTGGTAATTTTGCGCACTGTGAGCGAGTCGTCCACCACCATCACCAGCGGCCGCGTTTGCAGTTGTGGTTCGACCTCGATCACTTTTTCTGCTTCCTGGGCCGTGACCGCCGCCGGGATGCGCTGCTTCAGTACCACCGGATTCAGGATCAGCACTACGCGGCCAGTTCCCAGCACGGTAGCGCCGGCAATCCCTGGCAGACGCGCCAGTTGCGGGCCGATGTTTTTGACCACTGCCTCCTGGTTGCCCTGCAACTCATCAACATGCAACGCTATGCGCTGCTCGCCGCTGCGCAGCAATACCACCGGATTGTGTACCTGGCTTTCCGGTATGTCCTCGGAACCGCCCAGCAGTTGCGCCAGATAGCGCAGCGGATAGTTGCGGCCATGCCACTCGATGCTGCCCTCACGATAGGCCTCTTCCAGTATATTCGGCTTGGCCTGCATGACCTGTTCCACCATCACCGAAGGGATCGCGTAAGTGTCCTGCCCCGCCTGGACCAGCAACACCTGCGTCACCGCCAGCGTCAACGGCAGGTGGATCCGGAAGTGAGTCCCCTTGCCGTGCTCGCTGCTTACATCGATGCGTCCGCCCAGTGCGGTAATTTCGCTGCGCACCACGTCCATACCGACTCCGCGCCCCGCAACTTCCGTAATCTCGGCCGCTGTTGAGATGCCGCTGCTGAATATCAGCTGCATCGTCTGTTCATCGTTCAGCTGCTCGTTCTCACCCAGCAAGCCACTGGCTATCGCCCGCTGGCGCAGGTTATCCAGATCCAGCCCGGCACCGTCGTCGCTGAAATCAAATACCACTTCATTGCTTTCCTGGCTCAATGCCACGCGGATTTCGCCGATGGCCGGTTTACCCAACTCGGCACGACGTTCCGGGGTTTCCAGTCCATGTGCGATCGAGTTGCGCAGCAGGTGCTCGAATGGCGCTGCCATTCTTTCCAGCACACTGCGATCCAGTTCCACCTCGGCTCCAACCAATTCCAGGTTGGCTTTTTTGTCGAGTTCCTTGCTGGTCTGGCGCACAATACGATATAGCCGCTCGCTAATGCTGGAAAACGGCACCATGCGGATAACCATCAGGCTCTGCTGCAGGTCGCGGTTCAGGTATGCCTGTGCGGACAGCGCTGCCGCGGTCTCATCGAGGTTTTTCAACAACCCCTGTTGTACTGTCTGCACGTCGTGTACGCTTTCGCCCATGAACCGCGTCAGCTCCTGGAAGCGGGTAAAGCGGTCGAACTCCAGCGGGTCGAATTTTTCCGCCATGTCCGGCGACAACACGCCTCGTGCCTCCATCTGGCTTTCCGCCTGAATTTCGATTTCGCGCAACTGGCTGCGCAGGCGGTTGATACTGTCAGTCAGTTCCAGCAGGCTGTTGCGGAATGTACGCAATTCGGTTTCGACACGCGAGCGCGCCACGCTGATTTCGCCCGCCTCGTTGACCAGGTGGTCGATAGTGTCGGAGCGTACACGCAGCATGGCGGCAAAGATCGCGCGTTCCGCGCCAACTTCCAGGGCTGGCGCCGCGACCACTTCTGCCGGCACGACCTCTTCGGCAGGCTGGGCTACCTCCCCCGTGCGCAGCTGTTCCAGCACATTACCGATACGGTCGAAGTAATTATCCAGTTCGTCGAACAGCGGCTGCTCTTTTTGCGCCTTCGCCATCATCGCAACCACACGGTCTTCCATGCGGTGTGTCAGCTCGCCGAGGCGCATAACACCAGCCATGCGTGCACTGCCTTTCAGTGTATGCAGCAGACGCTGCAAATTGCTGCCCAGGCTTTCCTTGTCCGGTTGCTCGCGCCAGCCACGCAGGTCGGTGCCGATCTGCGGATACAGGTCGGCGGATTCTTCCAGGAAAATCGGCAGCAACTGCTCGTCGATGTCATCCCTTATCCTGCGTTCTTCCACTACTTGCCGAACACGCGGAGCTTCCTCGGTTTCCGGAGTTTTTCGGGCCGCTTCGGCTGGTACAACCTCCTGCGGAGGCATGGCTGGTGGTGCCGCCGGCGGCGTCCCGGTTGCAGGTTCCTGTGCTTCTTGCGCAGGCGTAATGGAAATTTCAGGAGCGGCAACTTCCGGCGTCGCCGCAACCGGTTCGGGTATCGGAGCCGGCTGCGGAGTAACCTGCTCTCCCCATGCCGTTTTCGCTAACTGCTCAGGTGCCGTCAGGCTAGCCGATTCGTCAGGCGCTATCCAAGCCTGGTCGACACCTCCTGCGGGCACTGTATCCTCGGTGGCAACCAGCGCCTCCTCTTCGGCCGACAGGCGCGCAATTATTTCCGGCTGCTCCTGCGGCTCCTGGTGGTTGCAGATGTCCAGGAACATTGCATCCAGCATGGCAACGGTCTCGTTCAGCAGATCGATCTGTCCTGCGCTTAAAGTAAACGGCTTGCCGATACGCGCCTGCAGCCATTGCTCCAGCGCATAGGCCAGGTCCGCCACCGGCATGAAGCCCATAGTGCGGTTGACGCCTGCCAGGGTATGCGCCGCACGCATGAAATCGTAAGGAACGACCGGGGGATCGGTTTCGCACATCTCTGTCAGATAATTCCGCAGGGCGGCAAGATGACTGGCAGCCTCTTCGGTAGCAATGTTGAACAGGCTGGACGACAGGGTGACGGAACCAATGACCACTACATCGGATTCGTCTGACTCGGGTTCCGGCTGCGGTGCGGGCTCGGGCTGCGGTGCGGGCTCGGGCTGCGGTTCAGGCTCCGGTTGCAGCTCAGGCTCGGGCTCAGACGGCAACTGTTCCACAGCGGGCTGTTGCAATGCCAGCGGTTCCATGCCGTTTTCAAACTGTTGCGCCAGGTCGGCCAGTTCGGCACCGTCGATCTCCGCAGCGCCTTCGTTGCGTAACGCATCGACCCAGATCTGAAATTGGGCGGCCGCCTTGGCAATGAATTTCAGCAGCGCGGGTGTGGCTGGCCTGTTTTCCTTCAGCCAGCTGTTCATGGCGCGCTCAATCACCCATGCCACCTCGCCCAAGTCGCTCAACCCGACCATGCGTCCGCTACCCTTCAGGGTGTGGAAACCACGCCGCATGGTGGTAAGCGGCTCCATGCTCTCCGGATGAAGCTGGCTGATTTCCAGGTTGGCGCGCAGTATTTCCAGTACTTCCTGCGCCTCTTCGAGAAACACTTCCAGCAGCTCGTTGTCTTCTTCTGCCGCCTGTGTCGTCGCCTTGGCAGGCTCTTTGCCCGCCGCCGGCTGCACCGGTTCTGCCTCTGCTTGCTGTTGCACCGACTGCACGCTTTGCAGCACACCCTCCAGCGCAGCCGTATCCGGTTTCTGCCCGTATGCCAGGTCATGCTCATATGAATCCAGCGCGCTGATCGCCGTGGCAATGGCGCGCATTTCCACGGGCGAAGGATTACTGCCCCCGGCATATTGCTCAATCTTCTGCCGCAACGCGGAAAGCAGCTGTTCGGCAACATCCAGCGACAGAATGTGCAGTCCGCCGCGTACCTGGCCCAACAAGGCAACCAGCTGTGCCAGCTCCTCGCGCTTGTCGAAACTGTCGAAAAAGGCATTTAATCCCTGTTCGACATGCTGCAGGTTGTGCTGCATTTCGGTGGCCAGTATCCTCATGAGGTCACGCTCTTCCATCTGGCCATGCAGTTCCACCAACTGGTCCGAAGGTTTCTCGTCCTCGGGCAAGTTCATCATGGCAGCTTGCATGCGCTGCCCCAGAATGCGTGCCTGCTCCTGAAATATATTATCCAGATGACTGTAGTGCTCCGCGCCCCTGCCCACCAGCAATAATGCCATTGCCATATCCAGCGCAACACGCTGAGCGCTTTCAGAGCCGTCGGCATGGTCGGCGATGTTGTGTATCTGCTTGCACAGAAATTGCAGCGTGTTGCGATCCAGATGCTCGGACAGGCCATACAGCTCGCCCGCCTGCTCGGCGAACTTCTGGCAGGCATCCTCATTACGTACACACCGCTCCCAGGATTCCTCCATCGTCTTCAACAATGCGCGCAACTGTTCGAGCACTTCCTCAACCTCGCTGGGGGGTAGCGGCGGCTCTTCCGGCAAATAGGCATCCAGCGCATATGCCCGCTTGATTTCGTCCACCGTATCGCTTACCGCATGGCTGCGCGCTACCAGGTACAACATCTCGCACAGTACTGCCTTGATTTCCGGTTGCGCACCGTCGGCCAGCGCCTTCATTTGCAGGTCAATGCGCCCCAGTATTTTCCTGGGATTCAGCTCCGGCGGCAGGCCGTCATAGATCAGGCAATCCAGCAGGCCACTGGCAACCCACCAGAAAGCGCGTTGTTGCGCATCGGCACAGCTCATCGCGCTAAACACCGATGCGCGCATAGTCTGCAATGCATCGGCCGGGCTATCGCGCCGCAACCATTTCAGCAGCGCCTGCTGGTATTGACTGCGTGCCGCACGGATGCGCTCCTGCGCTTCGTCCCCCAGCGGAATTTCCTGTACCCAGTCCGGCAACTCGACATCCAGTTCCGGGAAAAACAAGTCAACCTCGAACGCAGTTTCAATGCCGCGTGCCTGCAGTATTTCCTGGTACTGGTTGAACAGGCGTAGCGCAGTATTGGGCGCGCCCTCTGCCAGTGCATCGAGATAGTGCGTCAGCGTAAACAACACCCGCCGGATTGATGCTTGATGGACAGGAGAAAGCTGCAGGATGCCATCGGCGAATTCCTGCAGCAGCGTTTCCAGTTCGCCGCAATAAGCAATGACTCCGTCCAGGGAAAGCATCTGCAACACGCCACGCAGGCGATGTAGTTCGTCGATTGCCGTCTGTAATGCCTCGACGTCGCCGCCATCTCCCGCAAAATACTGCTCCAGCGCCTGGCTTACCTTGTTTAGAGAGTCATCCAGCCCGGCCTTTACAGAAAGTAGCGGCAATGCATTGAATTGTGGGAGTGAATTCATCGCGCCTGTCAATTTGGCCTACAGTTTGAAGCCGGCCACCGAAGCCCTCAAATCACCCGCCAGTGCGGCCAACTCGGACACCGAGGTCACAGTATTCTGGGTGCCATCGGTAGTCTGCTCGGTAATCTTCAGAATGTCCGCCATGGCTGTGGCAACCTCGCGTGCCATGTCCGTCTGCACCTGGGTGGACACCGAAATGCTGTTGATCAGTTCCGCCAGTTGGCGCGACACCTGCTCAATTTCCTGCAGTGACTGCCCGGCAAGGTCGGAAAGCTTGGCACCATCCACCACGCCCTGCGTACTTTGCTCCATAGCTGCCACCGCGCTCTGGGTATCACCCTGAATGGTTTTCACCAGCGCGCCGATCTGCTTGGTCGCCTCGGCGGAGCGTTCCGCCAGCCGCTGCACTTCCTCCGCCACCACCGAGAAGCCTCGCCCCGCCTCGCCCGCCGATGCCGCCTGGATCGCCGCGTTCAGCGCCAGCACGTTGGTCTGCTCGGTAATGTCCGAAATCAGGTCCACGATCTCGCCGATCTCCTGTGAGCTTTCGCCCAGTCGCTTGATGCGCTTCGCTGTTTCCTGGATCTGCTCGCGAATGCCGTCCATGCCGGTGATGGTATTGCGCACAGCTTTAGCACCTTCCTCCGTTACCTCCAGAGTATGGCGCGCCACCTCCGCCGACTGGGTCGCGCTTTTGTCGACCTCCTGCACCGAATTGGTAATCAACTCTACCGCCACGCTAGTGTCGCGCAGTTCTTTGGTCTGCTTCTGGGCGGCTGCCAACAGTTGTTGGGCTAACGACTGTGCCGTTCCGGATGACTGCTCCACCTTGGCAGACGCTTCCGTGACACCCGCCACCAGCTTCCTCAATTCTTCAGTTGTGAAGTTCACCGAATCCGCAATAGCGCCGGTAATCTCGTCGGTCACTGTCGCCTTAACCGTCAGGTCACCGTCAGCCAGGTCGGCCATCTCGTTCATCAGCAGCAGAATGGCCCGCTGGTTGCGCTGGTTGGTCTGTTCCGACTCCCGGGCCCTGCGGCGCGCATCCTCCAGATATTCCTTGGCCAACAGCAACAGCATCAGCAACGTAATCACGCCCGACACCGCGGTGGCCAACCCGTACTCCCTTACTTTTTTTGTGGATTGGTAGGCAAGCTGCAGCTGTTGGCTTTGCTTACCCAGTATATCCGTATCCTGCTGAGCCGAGGTTACCGCCGCTTTCGCGTCCACCAGGCTACGTGACAGGCCAACCAGAATTTCAACGCTGTTGCGATAGGTTGTAAACAAGTCGTTTGCGCGCTGCACGCTTGGATCGTTCAACGACATCGCCGCCAGCGCATCCTCTGCAGCATAGGTGTCTATACCCAGCCGGGCAACCTGGTTCAGGCTGATGTTGGATGCCAACAGCCCCGCCGCGTCGCGTGCAACCCGCTCTACCGCTACCGCGAAGGCCGAGACCTGTAGCGGGTCATTTGTCTTGGCAAGTTCCTTGGTGAGCGAACGGAATTCCTCACTGGTCACGTTAATGGCATTGTTGGTAATCGACAGTGTCACCAGACCTGAACGGCCCGCCTCCAGATTATCCAGGTCAGCGGAAACTTTTTTCGCCGTGCCCAGCAGCTCGTCCAGGGTTTTACGTGGTGCACCGCTGGTAGGAGGCAGGCCTGCCTCGCCCTTATCCAGTGCCTGCAGGTCGGCTTCAAGGACTTTCCGGGTTTTGTCCAGTTCGTCAAACGCATCGCTCTGGCCGCCCAAAGCCAGGCCTGCATCCTTACCCAGACGCTCGGCCGCCAACTGCACGCCGGCCGTATGCAGCACATAGCCGGCCCGGTGGGCAATTTCACGGTTACTGAAATAGGCCGCAACCGCGGTAACCACCAGAAACACAACTGTCGCAACGCCCAGCAACTGTATCTGCCGGGCAATAGGCAGACGGCCAATAAAAGGCAAGGGCATGTCCAGCAGCGTTCTTTTTTCACCTTTGGCTTTGCCGGTTTTTTTGGCAGTTTTGTCGGTCTTGTCAGCTTTGCTTTTACTTTTGGGTAACGCCAGTTTGAGTGCCATGCTTAATATCCTCCCGAGGAACCGCTTAAACCCCGATTTGTAAAAATTCCGGCTGCTGCAGCAGCCTGTTTATATCCAGCTTATGCCAGGTATGTCCCTGCTCATCCTGGTAATCCATACCCTCCGCTGATTCTGTATGCTGCCAGCCCGCCGTATCGCGCAACCCCAGCACCCGCGTCACCACCAAACCGGCATTAAATGCAAACTTCGGATTGACCAGCAGCACGCGGCTTTGTCCTTCCTGCGGAGCCTCAGGCAGACCCAGGAATGCGGCCAGATCACTGATGCTGTAAAGATTGCCGCGGATATTGGACACCCCGCGGTACCACGGCTTGGTCAACGGCACGAACGTCAGCGGCGGCATCGGCAATACTTCGCTGATGTCCTCCATTTCCACCAGCCAGTAGTCGTTGCCTACCTGCACCCCGAGGGTGGATGCATGACTGCCTGCCTCCTCCTGCTGTTGCAGGCGATTGAGTACATTCTGCTGGAATTCCCGCAGGCTGAACCGCTTAGCCATGTCTAGCCCAGCGCCGCAATCTTGCCTAGCAGCTCGGCCGCATCTACGGGTTTGACCACATAATCTTTCGCACCCTGGCGCACCCCCCAGACCTTATCGGTCTCCTGGCCCTTGGTCGTCACGATAATGACCGGGATGTGCTGCGTTGCCGGATCCTGGGTGATGGCGCGAGTTGCCTGGAAGCCGTTCAACCCGGGCATGACCACGTCCATCAGGATCAGGTCCGGCAGATCCGACTTGGCCTTGGCGACGCCGGATTCACCGTCTTCGGCAAATATCGTCTCAAACCCTTCCTTGGTTAACAGTTCTCCCATGATGTGCCGTTCGGTAGCCGAATCGTCCACCACTAAGACTTTTTTAATTGCCATGAGTGCTCTCCTCTTGTCGATGCTGAATTTGTGCGATAACGGTTTCTATGAGGCTTTTCTTGCTGAATGGTTTGGTCAGGTACTGATCGGATCCGACCAGCTTGCCGCGCGCGCGGTCAAACAGGCTGTCCTTGCTGGTCAGCATGACAACCGGCGTATCCTTGTACTCTCGGTGATTTTTGATCAGGGCGCAGGTCTGGTAGCCATCCAGACGCGGCATCATGACATCGACAAAAACAATGTCAGGCTTGGTATCGACTACCTTGGACAGGCCGTCGAAACCATCTTCTGCCAGTATCACTTGGCAACCTGCCTGCGACAGGAATATCTCACCGCTACGGCGTATGGTATTGCTGTCGTCAATAAGTACTACCTTGATCCCCGACAGAGGCAGACTGTCGCCCACGATCCCCTCCTACATTTATGATTTTATCAGCCAACCCGGGAATTCCCGTATTCTGATGCTACCTTATTTCAAGGCAGAATGTTAACTGTTTTTTTGGTGGCAATGGCAACTCAGCGTTGCCAGAAGCGTGGCGTAAAGATGATCAGCAGCGTAAAGATTTCCAGGCGTCCGGCCAGCATCGCCACTATGCACACCCAGTCCTGAAAACCATTCAGCCCGGCATAGTTGCCAGCCGGGCCGACCGCACCCAGGCCCGGGCCGGCATTGTTGATACAGGCGATGATCGCCGAGAAGGCCGAAATGAAATCCATTCCGCTGATCACCAGCGCAAAGGTCAGTATCACTACACTCATGAAGTACAGGAAGATGAAGCCCAGAACCGAGAACACGATATTGTTGGGTACCACGTGGCCGCCGATCTTCATCGGGTTGATTGCCGACGGATGCAGCAAGCGCAGGAACTCGCGTCCCGCCTGCTTGAACAGCACCAGGGTGCGGATCATCTTGATGCCGCCGCCGGTGGAACCGGAGCTGGCTACAATACAACCCAGGAACAACATCCACAGCGGCGCGAAAATCGGCCAATGGCTGAAGTCCGTACTGGAAAAACCGCAGTCCGTCGCGAGCGATACCAGGTTGAAGCTGGCATAACGCAATGCCCTCCAGAAGCTGGTGTATGTGCCCTGCCACCACAGGAAGCACGCCACCATCACGCAGCTTCCCAGTATCAGCGCCAGCGTCCCCACCGCTTCGGTATCCCGCAGGTATAACCTCAGGTTTTTTTCGCGCCACACCAGAAAATGCGTGGCAAAATTGACTGCCGCCAGCAGCATGAAAACGATCAGCACCAGTTCGATGGCGGGCGAATTGAAATAACCGATGCTGGCATCATGCGTGGAAAAACCGCCCAGGCTCATGGCGGCAAAGGCATGGCATACCGCATCCAGCCAGTTCATTCCGGCCGCCTTGAGTGCCAACACGCAGGCCATAGTGATGCTGAAATACACCAGCCAAAGTTTGCGCGCGGTCTCGGTGATTCTGGGTGTCAGTGCAGAATCCTTCATCGGTCCCGGTGTCTCGGCCTTGTACAACTGGCGTCCGCCGACGCCCAGCAACGGCAGGATGGCCACCGCCAGCACGATGATGCCCATGCCGCCCAGCCAGTTCAACTCATGCCGCCACAGGTTGATGGCAGGCGGCAGATGGTCCAGCCCGGACAGCACGGTGGCACCGGTGGTGGTGATGCCGGACATGGTTTCGAAATAGGCGCTGGTAAACGACAGCTTGCCGATCACCAGCAGTAACGGAAACGTGGCGACCGCCGGCATCGCCGTCCACATCCCCACCACCAGCAGATAGCCATGGCGAATCGAAAGCTGCCCTTTGTAACGCCGCGTCAACATCCACAGCAACAGGCCGGTTGCAAACGTCATCACCATCGCCAGCAGGAAATCGATCTGAGTACCGTCCTTGTATATCAGGGAAGTTGCTATTGGCAATAGATATGCCAGGCTGAACATCACCAGCATCAGGCCCAGCGCATGGAAGACGGTAAGCGCACGCCGCATCAGAAAAAGCCTATATCAACCTGGAACAATTTCTCGATCTTGCGGATCATCGCCTTGTTGATTACAAACACGATGACGTGGTCTTCTGCTTCAATCACCGTATCGTGGTGGCCCATTATCACTTGCTCGCCGCGCACGATGGCGCCGATGGTCGCGCCCTTGGGCAGATCGATTTCGTCAATACGCCGGCCCACTACCTGCGAAGACTTGCGGTCACCGTGTGCCACCAGTTCCAGCGCCTCGGCCGCGCCGCGCCGCAGCGAATGCACCATCACCACATCACCGCGCCGCACGTAAGCCAGCAGGGAACCGATGGTGACGTGCGCCGGTGACAGCGCAATGTCGATTTTGCCGCCCTGTACCAGTCCAACGTAAGCGCTGCGATTGATCAGCGAAATCACCTTGTGCGCACCGCCACGCTTGGCCAGCAGCGACGCCATGATGTTATTTTCGTCATCATTGGTTAGCGCACAGAACACATCCACCTCGCCGATGTGCTCGGCCTCCAGCAGGTTCTCGTCAGTACCGTCGCCGCTCAACACCAGGGTGTGTTCCATTTCACTGGCCAGACTCTCGCAGGCCTTTTTGTTGTGCTCAATGATCTTGACCTGGTAATCGTTTTCCAGCGCCAGCGCCAGACGGCGTCCGATGTTGCCGCCGCCCACGATCATTACCCGCTTGGCCGGTCTGTCCATGTGACGCAGTTCCTTCAGCACGGTACGGATATTATGGGCCGCAGCGATAAAGAAAACTTCGTCGTTAGCTTCGATCACCGTGGAGCCCTCCGGAATGATCGGCCGATCCTGACGGAAAATTGCGGCCACCCGCGTCTCGATATTCGGCATGCGGCTGCTCAGGACGCTCAATTCGCGGCCGACCAGCGAACCACCTTCGGTGGCCCGCACCGCAACCAGCGAAACAAGTCCCGAGGCAAACTCCAGTACTTGCAGCGCATTCGGAAAATCGACCAGCTTCTTGATGTAATCGGTAAGGATCTGCTCCGGACAGATCGAGAAATCGACACAGAAATTGTCGTTATTGAACAACTCGGGATGTGCCAGGTAATTGGCGGCGCGAATGCGTGCAATACGTGTCGGCGTGTTATACAGACTGGCCGCGATCTTGCAGGCCACCATGTTGACTTCGTCGCTCATGGTCACCGCCAGCAGCATGTCGGCATCTTCAATGCCGGCCTGTTCCAGTGTGGTCGGATGCGAGGCGTTGCCGACCAGTGTGCGCAAATCGAAGCGGTCCTGCAGCAGGCGCAGCTTTTCCGCATCAGTATCGACCACGGTGATGTCGTTGGCCTCGCTTACCAGACTTTCGGCCACCGTCGAACCCACCTGCCCCGCACCCAGTATCAGTATTTTCACGCCGGACGCTCCCTGTCCCGAGAAATTATTATTGCGCGCGTACCCAGTTTTTCCACTGTTCGAACAAGGCCGGATCCGCCGAAGCAATCACCGACCGCCGCCATACGTCGCAGTTGCAGAAATCATCGCTATCGAGGCAGCACACCAGTCCACCCGCTTCCTGCAGCACCAGCGAACCCGCCGCATAATCCCACAGCATCTGGCCTCCGTGCAGGTACACGTCATATCGGCCTGCGGCAGTGTAGCACCAGTCCAAAGCACTGGCGCCAAAATTGCGCTGCGAGATGAACGGCGGTGAAACCGCCAGCCGCGTTGCCAATTTGTCATCAATCCATTTCATATCGACATTGGCCAACGCCGTGGATAAATCCTTCGCCGCGTTGCGGCTGACCAGTTTTTCGCCGTTCAGGTAGGCACCGCGCCCGGCCTCGGCAGCAAACGCCTCATCTCCAGCCGGATCGTAGACCACGCCGAGCACGCTACGGCCTCCGCGCACCAGCGCTGCCGACACCGCAAAATAGGGCAGGCCGCGCACAAAATTGGAAGTGCCATCGATGGGATCGATGCACCACACACCTTGCTCATTGCTTTCCGCCCACAGCGCCCGCTGTTGTTCGGCCGGCATTTCCTCGCCAATCACCGGCACATTGACGATCGCCTGCAGCTTGCGTGTCAGCGCCTCCTGCGCGGACAGATCGGCCTCGGTACACAAACTGCCGTCGCTCTTGCGCTGCAGCGCCACCTTCATATAGCGCGGCATGATCTCTTCCGCCGCAACCAGCTTGACCGCTGCCACCACCGCACGCAGAGTGGCGCTCAGGCCCGGTTTCACCCTTCGTCTTTCCATTTGATGGAGCAACCCATGCTGGGAATCTGCTCCAGCGGCCCCTTGCCGGTCTGCGCCACCTGTACCATGGCGTTGAACAGGTCGCGTGCCGCATCGGGTGCCGCCTCCTTGCGCGAAGCATCAAGACGCCCGCGATACTGCAATTCCAGGTTGGCATTGAAACCGAAGAAGTCCGGCGTACATACCGCGCCGTAATCCTTGGCTATCTGCTGCGTCTCGTCCCACACATAGGGAAACGGATAGCCATATTCCTCGGCAACTTTCTTCATGTTGTCGAAACTGTCTTCCGGATAATCCGCCGGGTCGTTGGACATGATGGCAATGCTGTTGATGCCGTATTGCTGCAGTTCGCGGGTGTCGCGGATGATGCGGTCGCGAATCGACTGCACATAGGGACAGTGGTTGCAGATAAACATCACCAGCAGGCCGTTCGGACCCAGCGCACTCTGCAACGTATGTTGCTTGCCGTCCACGCCCGGCAGGTTGAATTCCCGGGCCTTCCAACCGAAATCACAGATCGGCGGTTGCAAACTGACCATGAATCTACTCCTGACAACAAATCGAGGGGCGTTATATTATCACGCTGCCCGATATCACTATAAACTCCGGCCATGTCCGCACCGCGCTTTTATTGTCCGCCTCCGCTGTCTTCCGGCGCCACCTTCGAACTTCCGCCCGAAGCAGCACATCACGCCAGCCGCGTGCTGCGTCTGCGTGTTGGCGATGCGGTACAGATTTTCGACGGCCTGGGGCACGCCCTGGATGCCAAGATCTACTCCATCAAGGGCAAGCATGTCGTGCTGCACGAACTGCAGACCTGCATGGACGGGGCAGAATCGCCGTTGCGCATCGTACTGGCGCAGGCAATGAGCAGCAGCGAAAAAATGGACTGGGTAGTACAGAAGGCCACCGAACTCGGTGTCACCGAAATCCAGCCGGTACATGCCCAGCGCAGCGTAGCCAGGCTGTCGGGACCGCGCGCCGAAAAACGCACCGCGCACTGGCGCGGCATCGCCATCGCCGCCAGCGAACAGTGCGGCCGCAACCGGCTGCCGCACGTGCATGCGCCGCTGGAATTGAGTGCCTGGCTGGAGCAGGCCCGCCAGCTTCCCGGCAGCAAGTTCATCCTGCTGCCGGAAGGGGTTAACATGCTGCACAAACAGCCGCCGCCGCAGGAATGCGCCACCCTGCTGGTCGGCCCGGAGGGCGGCTTTGGCGAAAGCGAAATGCAGCTTGCGCAACAAATGGGCTTCGTGCCGATCCGCCTGGGTGCGCGCACCCTGCGCACCGAGACCGCCGCATTGGCCGGCATAGCCGTGCTACAAACACTATGGGGTGATTTTTGCTGAGGACTCGAATGAACAAATTGCTACTGCTGATTCTGCTGTCGTTTGTTACGCCCGCCCTGGCGGCCGGGCAGCCAACCGTAATTTACTGGAACACGGAAACCGGCAAAGCCATACGCGCGCGCATGCCGGCCGATGCCGATTACTGGCAGTTGGCACCGGTATTCGTGGCCCAGAAAACACAATCCTATTGTGCCGTAGCCAGCGCCGTGACTGTGCTCAACGCGCTGCCGATCAAAAGGCCCGTCGACCCGGTTTATGCGCCTTATGCCTATTTCACCCAGCGCGATTTTTTCAGTCCCGCGGTAAGCAGGATCATCGACGCCAGCACAGTCCTGGCGCAGGGCATGACACGCGAACAGATGGTACAAACCCTGCGGGCGCAGGGCGTACAGGCAAAATCCATTTCCGGCGCCGCGCTGGACGACACCAGTCTGCGCGCCTTGCTGCAGAAGGCCCTGGGCGACGATGGCCAGTTTGTGCTGGCCAATTACCTGCGCCAGAGCCTGGGCCAGGTGGGCGGCGGCCACTGGTCGGTACTGGCCGCCTATGACGCGCAGTCCGACCGCGTGTTGATACTCGACGTGGCGAAATACAAATACCAGCCGGCCTGGGTCAGCATCGATGCCCTGCACCGGGCAATCAACACCATGGACACCACCAGCCACCAGCCGCGCGGGCTGGTCATTGTATCCAAGTAGAAGAGAGCCGGGCGAACGGCCGTTCGCCCCATCAGTCCAAAGTGCTGCGATAGACGGCCTTGCCAAGTGAGGCTATGATTCCCGCACCCCATCAACGCCAAAGGAACCACATGAACATAAAGTCAGCGCTCATCATTGTAATTTGTGCTTCGCTGGGCCTGGTCGCCGGATATGCGATTTTCGGCAAATTGGCGGGCAGCTATGTGAGTATGGATACGCTGCTTTCCTTTGGCGGCAACGCACTCCAGAGCGCCTTTCGCTCCATCTCCGGCATTGAGGCAATGCGCAACAAAATTCTGCTTTGTGGCGTAGCGGGAGTTGTAGTGGGTGTGCTACTGGCCTTCACGGTAAAGAAATAAAGGGATAGCCATGCCATACGTCAACATCCGTATCGCCGGCTCGCTGTCGCGCGAACAAAAGGCAAAGATCGCCGAGGAAATCACCGATACGCTCGAGCGCATCGCACACAAGCCCGCCTCGTATACCTACATTTCCTTCGACGAACTCGCTGACGAAAACTGGGCGATTGCCGGCAAACTGCTCGACGAGGAGTAGTACTGCAGCTATTGCGTTGCAAGGCCGCCTTGCAGGATACTGGGCGATAAATCATAACGAATGCCGCGACACATACACGATGCATCAAGACGCACCCGCCCCTTCCACCGATTTCGTTGACTGGTTCCGTTCCGTCGCGCCCTACATCAACGCCTTCCGCGGCCGCACTTTCGTGGTGGCGTTTGGCGGCGAGGTGGTGGCCGACGGCAAATTCGTCGAACTGACCCACGACCTCAACCTGCTGGCCAGCCTCGGTGTCAAGCTGGTGCTGGTACACGGCGCGCGGCCGCAGATCGAACAGCATCTGTCACGCAACAGCATCGAGGACTATTACCACCACGGTATCCGCCGCACCGACCCCGATGCCATGCAGTGCGTGAAGGAGGCGGTGGGCCGGGTGCGCGTCGAAATCGAGGCGTTGCTGTCGATGGGCCTGCCCAATTCGCCGATGGCCAACGCCGACATCAGGGTAGCTGGCGGCAATTTCATCACCGCACAGCCGATGGGCGTGATCAACGGTGTCGACCTGTTGCACACCGGTAATGTGCGCAAGGTGGATACGGATGCGATCAAGGACCGGCTCGCCTTCGGCGAGGTGGTGCTGCTGTCGCCGCTGGGCTATTCGCCGACCGGCGAGGTGTTCAACCTGACGCTGGAAGATGTGGCCACGCAGACCGCCATCGCGCTGGATGCGGACAAGCTGATTTTCCTGATGGACAGCGACGGAGTGGTGGATAAGAAAGGCAGGTTGATTTCGGAACTGACCGTCGCCCAGGCCAATGTGCTGCTATCCGGCAAACAGAAGCTTTCCGACGACACAGCATTGTTCCTGCCGTGCGCGATACACGCCTGCGAAGCAGGTGTCGCGCGCACCCACCTGATCAGCCGCCACATCAACGGCGCGATTTTGCACGAGCTGTTCAGCGATGACGGCATCGGCAGCATGGTGGTGGAAAGCACACTCAATATCTTGCGCGACGCCAGCATCGAAGATGTTGGCGGCATCCTGCAGTTGCTGGAGCCGCTGGAGGAAGAAGGCATCCTGGTGCGGCGCGGACGCGAGCTGCTGGAACAGGAAATCGGCCGTTTCGTGGTAATGGAACACGACCACCGCATCATCGGCTGCGCTGCGCTGTATCCGTTCGCCGGCGAGAAATCCGCCGAACTGGCCTGTCTCGCGGTGCAGCCGGGCTACCGCAAGCAGGGTTATGGCGATGCATTGCTGAAACACATCAGCGCCGAGGCCAAGGTGCAGGGGCTGCGCAAGCTGTTCGTGCTGACCACGCGGACTGCGCACTGGTTCATCGAGCGCGGCTTCAAGGAAACCGATGTGGCGCAACTGCCGGCGCAGAAGAAAACGCTGTACAACTACCAGCGGCGCTCCAAGGTATTCTGCAAGACGTTAAAATAGAGGCAGGAAACTCTGACAGTCCATTATCAGGGGTGCCTTACATATTATTGCCACAATCCGTATATACATTAACCGATCGGAGTAACAGAGATGACTAGAATGGTGCAATGCGTGAAACTCGGGCGTGAAGCCGAAGGACTCGACCGCCCGACCTACCCGGGTCCGCTGGGCCAGCGCATTTTCGAAAACGTGTCCAAGGAAGCATGGCAGGGCTGGATCCGCCAACAGACCATGCTGGTCAACGAGAACCGCCTCAACCTTGCCGATGCCGGTGCGCGCAAGTATCTGGCCGAGCAGATGGAGAGCTATTTTTTCGGCGAAGGGACTGCCACGCCGGCCGGTTACGTACCGGAGAAAAACTAATACAAGAGCGTAGCACTTGAGCAAAAAATTTCCCCCGCAGAACTTCCTCAACCGCGAACTGGGCATACTGGAATTCAACCAGCGCGTGCTGGTGCAGGCTGAAAACACCTCGGTGCCGCTACTGGAACGGTTGAAATACCTGTGCATCGTCAGCAGCAATCTCGATGAATTCTTCGAGATTCGCGTTGCCGGCCTGAAGGAACAGATCAAACTCGGCAGTGTCTCCACCGGCCCCGATGGCATGGATGCACGGCAGACGCTGAAGCTGGTACGCGAGCGCTCCCATCAACTGATTGCACACCAGTACCGCATCCTCAACGACAGCCTGTTGCCGGCGCTGGCGCAGGAGGGCGTACATTTCCTGCGCCGTACCAAGTGGAACGATGCCCAACGCGCCTGGATCAAGAATTTCTTCATGCGCGAAGTGATGCCGGTGCTGACGCCGATCGGCCTCGACCCGTCACACCCGTTTCCGCGCGTGCTGAACAAGAGCCTGAACTTTGCAGTAGAGCTGCAGGGCAAGGATGCTTTCGGCCGCAATTCAGCCAAGGCCATCGTGCAGGCGCCGCGCCTGTTGCCGCGCACCATACTGCTGCCGCCCGAGATCAGCGGCTGCCCGCACGGTTTCGTGTTCCTGTCGTCCATCCTGCACGCCCATGTCAGCGAACTGTTCGGCGGTATGGAAGTGCTGGGCTGCTACCAGTTCCGCGTCACCCGCAACAGCGACCTGTTCGTCGACGAGGAAGAAGTCAAGAACCTGCGCATCAGCCTGCAGGGCGAGTTGCCACACCGCCACTTTGGCCATGCCGTGCGTCTGGAGGTAGCGGACAGCTGTTCGCAGGAAATGTCGGATTTCCTGACACAGCAATTCAACCTGAGTCCGGAAGACCTGTACAGTGTAAATGGCCCGGTTAACCTGGTGCGGCTGATGGGCATTCCGGACCAGGTCGCGCGCAATGACCTGAAATTCACTTCGTTCGTTCCCGGCATTCCCGGCAGTCTGCACAAGAAGGGCGCCGATATGTTCAGGGCGATCCGCAAGGGCGACATATTGCTGCACCATCCGTTCCAGTCGTTCAAGCCGGTGATCGACTTCATCCAGCAGGCCGCCGACGATCCCGACGTGGTCGCCATCAAGCAGACGGTGTATCGCACCGGCGTGGATTCCGAACTGATGGAAGCGCTGATCGCCTCCGCCCAGCGCGGCAAGGAAGTGACCGTGGTGGTGGAGCTGCTGGCGCGCTTCGACGAGGAAGCCAATATCAACTGGGCCAGCCGCCTGGAGCAGGCCGGCGCACACGTGGTGTACGGCGTGGTCGGGCACAAGACACATGCCAAACTGCTAATGGTGCTGCGCCGCGAAGACGGCAAGCTGCGCCGCTACGCCCACCTGGGCACCGGCAATTACCACCCGCGCACGGCCAAACTGTATACCGATTTCGGTATGTTCACCTGCAACGAGGATATCTGCGCCGATGCCAACGAGGTGTTCTCGCAAATCACCAGCCTGGGCAAGGCCGGCAAGCTGCGTTACCTGTGGCAATCTCCGTTCACGCTGCATAGCCAGATCCTGCGCTCAATCCAGAACGAAACCCGGTTGGCAAAAGAAGGCAAACGCGCGCACATCATGGCAAAAATGAACTCGCTGCTCGAGCCGGAAACCATCATGGCGCTTTACGAAGCATCGCAGGCCGGCGTCAAGGTCGATCTGGTGGTGCGCGGTGTGTGTGCGCTGCGTCCCGGCGTGCCGGGGTTGTCGGAAAATATCCGGGTACGCTCGGTGATCGGACGCTTCCTCGAGCACACACGCATTTTCTATTTCCGCAACGGCCTGTCGCACAATGTCTATCTCGCCAGCGCCGACTGGATGGACCGTAACTTTTTCCGCCGCATCGAGGTCTGCTTCCCGGTACTGGACGCCAAGTTGAAAAAGCGCGTGATCGACGAGGGATTAAGTGTTTACTGGCAGGACAACACCCAGGCTTGGGACATGGACGGCGATGGCAACTACCGGCTGAAGACGCCGCGCCGCGCCGCGCCGAAGTGCGCACAGTCGATATTGCTGGAGAAGCTTGCGGCGCTGCCGTCAGATGTTGAAGAGGTAAGCGTTTAAGATTTTTTGGGGCGTCCGGTCTTGATCGGTGCCAGTTGCACGATGGCGCGTTCAAGCTGTGGAATGCTCAATTTACTTAATGCCTGCAGCCCGGCGCGCAACAGTTCGCTCTTCTTCACATGCAGGCCCGCTTTCTGGCACACCTGCTTGAGCTCGGCAATCTTGTCGTAGTCATTCTGCGGCATGGTGAAGCTGTCGCGCACTACTTTTGACTTCTCCTGCACCTTCTTTTCCTTCTTTGCTTTTTTGCCGGACTTGACCGGAATTGCCACCGGCGTTTCAGGCTTGGCCTTGGCTGAAGCCGCCGGCTTTGCGGGCCTCCTTGCCGGCGCCTTTTTCTGCACGGCAGGTTTACGTGCGGCAGGTGCGGTTTTCACCGGTGTGGCCCTAGGTTTGCGTGCGGCAGTATTCTCGGTCATGATAGCTCCACGGCAGTATTGGTAGCGCAGTATATTACAGCTAATTCCGTGAAGTGAAATGTAATATTCACCGGGGAGAAAAAAATGGAACTGATACTCTGGCGGCATGCCGAAGCCGAGGATGGCGCACCCGACATGGCGCGCGAACTCACCGCAAAAGGGCACAAGCAAGCAGCGAAAATGGCCGAGTTCCTGCGTCCGCGGCTACCGGAAAACATCCGCATCTTGGTCAGCCCGGCCAAGCGCACGCAACAGACCGCGCACGCACTTACCAAACATTTTGAGACCGAATCGGAGGTCGGCTCCGGCGCTCCGCCGCAAGCCCTGCTCGATACAGCCGGCTGGCCGGATAGCGAAAACTGCGTGCTGATCGTCGGCCACCAGCCGACGCTGGGCCAGACCGCTGCATTGCTGCTGGGCGAACCTGCGGCTTGTTTCAGCATCAAGAAAGGCGCAGTATGGTGGTTGAGCCGCCGCGAACGCGAAGGCGACTACCAGACCAACCTGCGTCTGGTCATCTCTCCCGAATTTCTATAGGAGAACGCCATGTTTGAATCGGCAGAACTCGGTCACCGCATTGACAAGGCTACTTACGATGCCGAAGTTCCCAAGCTGCGCGAAGCATTGCTCGACGCGCAATTCGAGTTGGCGGAGCAAGCCAAGTTTCCGGTAGTCATCCTGATCGGCGGCGTGGACGGCGCCGGCAAGGGTCCGACGGTCAACCTGCTCAACGAATGGATGGACCCGCGCCACATCCAGGCGCACGCCATGGGCGAGCCGTCCGACGAAGAGCGCGAACGCCCTCCGATGTGGCGTTTCTGGCGCGAACTGCCGCCCAAGGGCAAGATCGGCATCTTCTTTGGCTCATGGTATACCGCGCCCATCGTCAACCGTGTGCTCGGCAAAACCAAACTTTCCGAGCTCAACCAGAGCATCGACCACATCAACCGCTTCGAGAAAATGCTCACCGACGAAGGCGCGCTGATCCTCAAGTTCTGGTTCCACCTCTCCAAGGATGCGCAGAAAAAACGCCTGAAGGCGCTGGAAAAGGATCCCAAGACGCGCTGGCGGGTGACCGACACCGACTGGGAGCGTTTCAAGATATACGACAAGTTCCGCAAAGTATCGGAGCACGCGCTACGCGAGACCAGCACCGCAGAAGCACCATGGATCGTGGTCGAAGGTGCGGATTCCCGCTACCGCAGCCTGACTGTCGGCAAGATCCTGCACGACGCCATCCGCAAGCGCCTCGACCACCCGGCCAAGCCCGCACAGCCAAACGCCGCACCGCTGCAGCCGCCGATCGACCAGCTCGACGTGATCGACCAGTTGAACATGTCGCAAAAGCTGTCTAAAAAAGTTTACCAGGCGGAACTGGAAAAATACCAGGGCAAGCTCAACCTGCTCACCCGCCATCCGAAATTCCGCAAGATGTCGGTAATTGCCGTGTTTGAAGGCTCGGACGCTGGCGGCAAGGGCGGTGCCATCCGCCGTATCACCGGCGCGCTGGACGCACGTTTCTACCGCATCATCCCGATTGCCGCACCCTCTGAAGAAGAGCGCGCGCAACCTTACATGTGGCGCTTCTGGCGACACATCCCGCGCACCGGCCGCGTCACCATTTTCGACCGCTCGTGGTATGGCCGCGTGCTGGTCGAGCGTGTCGAGAAGTACTGCTCCGAGGCCGACTGGATGCGCGCCTACAGCGAGATCAACGATTTCGAAGAACAATTGACGCGCAACAATACCGTGGTGATGAAATTCTGGCTTGCCATCACCAAGGAAGAACAATTGCGCCGCTTCAAGGAACGCGAAAAAATCGGCTTCAAGCGCTTCAAGATCACCGAAGAGGACTGGCGTAACCGCGAAAAATGGGACGACTACGAGCGCGCAGTGTGCGATATGGTAGACCGTACCAGCACCGAGATCGCGCCGTGGATACTGGTGGAAGCCAATGACAAGAACTTTGCGCGCATCAAGGTGCTCAAAACCTTGTGCCAGCGCATCGAAGCGGCGATGCAGAAAAAATGATTGCGCCTGTTATGAACTTGGCTGCACCAGCACGTACGGACTGACCACCACTGCCCACATCTCGGCATCCGCCTCGTACCAGGCCAGCGCCTGCTCATCCGTGACACGTGCAACCCGGCCCGCCGTCATCCATTGCTCGAACTGCTGTCGGTTGTCCTCGGAAAGCTGGAATGCTACCTCAATCAGGTCAAGGTCTTCGCTAACGTAAATTGCCGCGCCGCTGGCGAAAAAGCGCTGCAAATCCTTCCACGCAATGCGCGCGGTTTCCAGGTTCAGTTTCGTGCGCGCAAGCTCTTCCGGTGTCGGCCCGGTCATTCTGCGTCCACTGCCGCCTTGAGGTAGTCATCCTTCAGCTTCACGTAATGTTCGGACAAATACATCGGATAGCCGAGTTCCTCTTCCGTCAGCTTGCGCACTGCCCTGGCCGGACGGCCCATGTAAAGCATGCCGCTCTCCAGCATCTTGCCCTGCGTCACCAGGCTGCCGGCACCGATCACCACCCGATCCGGGATCACCACATCGTCGAGAATGACGGACCCCATGCCGATCAGGCACTCGTTGCCGATGGTGCAGCCGTGCAATATCACCGAATGCCCCACCGTCACATAATCGCCCACGATCAGCGGCGAACCTTCCGGCTTGTCCGGTGTACCGTGCGACACATGGCCCACGCTCAAATCCTGTATGTTGGTGCCGCGCCCGATTACGATGCGGTTCACGTCGCCGCGCAGCACGGTGTTGCACCACACCGAGCTGTCGTCGCCCAGCTTCACGTCGCCGATGACCTGGCAGGAAGGATGAAGATAAGCGCGTTCGCCAATGACCGGAGCAATATCAAGATAAGTTGAAATCGGCATTTCGTTTACTCCGCCAACTTCCACTTTACCATCTCGCCCGCCCGCAGCGGCACCAGGCTATGCTCACCGAATTCTATCGATGCCGGCACCTGCCATTCTTCCTGACGCAGCGTAACCATCTGCATGTTGCGCGGCAGGCCGTAATAGTCAGCGCCGTAAAAACTCGCGAAGCCTTCCAGCTTGTCCAGCGCGCCCGCTGCATCGAACACTTCGGCATACAGTTCGATCGCGGCGTGGGCGGTGTAGCAACCGGCACAGCCGCAGGCAGTCTCCTTGGCGTGTTGCGCGTGCGGGGCACTGTCGGTGCCGAGAAAAAATTTGGGGTTGCCGCTGGTGGCCGCCTTGACCAACGCCTTGCGGTGCCCTTCACGCTTGAGCACCGGCAGGCAGTAGTAATGCGGGCGGATGCCGCCGACCAGCATCGCGTTGCGGTTGTACAGCAAGTGATGCGCAGTAATGGTGGCGGCGATGTTGTCCGGCGCTTCGCGCACGAACTGCGTGGCATCCTGGGTGGTGATGTGCTCGAACACCACGCGCAGTTCCGGCATGTCCTTCAGCAGCGGCTGCAGCACGCGCTCGATGAACACCGCCTCGCGGTCGAACACGTCGATTGCCGGCTCGGTGACTTCGCCGTGCACCAGCAGGGGCATGCCGCAACGCTGCATTTCTTCCAGTGCGGCACAGGTCTTGCGGATGTCGGTCACACCGGCATCGGAGTTGGTGGTCGCACCCGCCGGATACAGCTTCACCGCGTGTACCATGCCGCTGGCTTTTGCCTTTTTTATTTCTGCCGCATCGGTATTGTCGGTCAGGTACAGCGTCATCAGCGGTTCGAAGCTCATGCCTTGCGGCAAGGCCGCGAGAATGCGCTCACGATAGGCTAGCGCCTGCTCGACGGTGGTCACCGGCGGACGCAGGTTGGGCATCACGATGGCGCGCGCAAACTGGCGCGCCGTGGCCGGCAGAACCGAACGCATCAATGCTTCGTCGCGCAGGTGCAGGTGCCAGTCGTCGGGGCGGGTAATAGTGATTTCCATGGACGCCATTCTATCAGGTCGTCTTATCGAGAAATTGCTCAAGGTGCGCCAGGAAGGCGCGCGTCTTGACGGGCAGGTAACGGCGCATCGGCATCACCGCCCAGGCGGGGACGGCGGGCAGACACCATTCCGGCAGTATGCGCACCAGCCGTTTGTGCCGAACATCTTCCGCCGCAAAGCGATCCGGTAATGCGCCGATGCCGGCACCATCCAGCATGAGCTGCTGGATTACGTCGAGAGAGTTCAGCGTAAGCCGTCCGGGCGGCACGCCTTCCCACACCTTCTTGCCACGTATCAATTTCCACGGCATCGCGGTGCCGCGCGCGGACATCAGGCGCACCGCAGCATGTTGCATCAGGTCGTCCGGATTTTGCGGGGCCGGATACAGCGCGAGATAGATGGGGCTGGCATAGAGCCCGAAACTTTGTTCGTCTATCTTGCGCGCCACCAGCGTCGAGTCGCTATCCAGCTTGCCCATGCGTATTGCCAGGTCGAAGTGTTCGCCGATCAGGTCAACACGCCGCGATGTCATATCGAGATCGAGCTGAATTTCGGGATAGGTTTCGATAAAGGTGGCGAAGGCATGCGAAAAATTCTGTTTGGCATATTCACCCGGCATCGAAACCCGCAGGCGTCCGCGTGGCCGCTCTTCCTGGCTGCGCACAAAATCCTGCGTGGAGGCAACCTCCTCGGCAACACGGCGGCAGTGTTCGAGGAATTCCTGTCCGAATTCGGTGAGCGTCAGGCGGCGCGTGGTACGCAACAACAGCCGCTGCCCCAGTGCCGCCTCGAGATTGGTCAGCCGCCGCGAGACCGTGGCCTTGGGCATGCACAGTTGTTCGGCGGCGCGTACCATGCTTTCCTGATCGACGATAGTAACGAACAGGATGTAGTCGTCTGCAGAGATATTAGACTGTTCCATATATGGAACAGTCTATCTCACAAACATGGCTTTATCTATCATTTCGAGCCTCCTATGATGCAGTCACTTCCACACATCAGGAGAAACCCGTCATGAAACTACTAGCGTTTGCCGCCAGCAACAGCCGCAAGTCGATCAACAGGCAATTGGTGACTTATGCATCCGGCATGATCGATGGTGCAGAGGTTGAGGTACTGGATCTGAATGATTACGAACTGCCATTGTTCAGCGAAGACCGGGAAGCCGAGATCGGACACCCGGCACCAGCCAGGACCTTCGTGGAAAAGATCGCTGCCAGCGATGCCGTGATGATCTCGTTTGCCGAACACAATGGTTCGTACAGCGCGGCCTACAAGAATCTGTTCGACTGGAGTACGCGCATCAGCCAGCAGATTTTTCAGGATAAGGCCATGGTCCTCCTGGCTACCTCACCGGGTGCGCGCGGCGGTGCCAGCGTATTGGCCGCAGCTACCCAGTCCACGCCGTTTTTCGGCGGCCATGTGACCGCCACCCTTGCCATCCCGAATTTTTATGACAATTTCGACGTGGAACGCGGCGCGCTCCGGAATGAACAATTGCAGACCGCATTGGCCAAAGCCGTGAACAGCTTGCGGGATGTGTTACCCGCCTGATTCAGGCACGACCGTATGACATGGGAGTACGACATGAACACTCAAACTACAGATACCAGACTGCAATCACGCGGCGTCGAGCGCACCGTTGAAGGCATTGCCACCTCTGACGGCGCGGGCGTAAAACTGACCCGCGTGCTGACCGGCAAATTGCAGCACCGCCTCGACCCCTTCCTGATGCTGGATGCTTTCAGCAGTGACGACCCGGACGATTACATCGCCGGCTTCCCGGATCATCCGCACCGCGGCTTCGAAACCGTAACCTACATGCTGTCCGGACGCATGCGGCACAAGGACAGCGCGGGGCACGAAGGGCTGCTGGAAAACGGCGGGGTACAGTGGATGACTGCCGGGCGCGGCGTGATCCACTCCGAGATTCCCGAACAGGAAGACGGTGTGATGGAAGGCTTCCAGCTTTGGCTCAACCTGCCCGCACAACGCAAGATGTCGGAGCCCTGGTACAGGGATTTTGCCAGCGAGTCGATACCCGAATACGTCACGCCGGAGAATGTAACTGTGCGCGTGATTGCGGGAACCAGCAACGGCATCACGGGTGCAGTTACCCGTGATGGCACCGAGCCACTGTATCTGGATGTGCATTTGCCCGCCGGGGCGGAATTTTCGACAGCGCTGCCGCCCACGCACAACGCGTTCATTTATGTTTATCGCGGTGCGGTAAACATCGGCGGCAAGGCTGTGGCATCGCGTCGCATGGGCATTCTGGACAACGCGCCGGAAGCCGATGGCGTGACGCTCACGGCGCCGGAAGGTGCGCGCCTGATCCTGGTTGCCGGCAAGCCGCTGCATGAACCCATTGTGCAATACGGGCCGTTCGTGATGAACACGCAGCAGGAAATTCATCAGGCACTGGCAGATTTCGGCAACGGGCACTTCGCCTGAATTATTCTTGCCTCAATCCAGCACTTTTCAAGGAGTACGGCATGAGCACAAACAATATCTTCAAACGGGTCAATGGTGGCATCGCAGGATTCGTATCCCGGCCAGCCATTGGTACAACGCTGGCAATCGCTGCCAGACTGCTGGCAGCGACGATCTTCATCGTTGCCGGAACCGGCAAACTGGGCGCAGGCTACGCGGGAGCCCAGGCCTACATGGCATCCGCCGGGGTTCCGGGCGTGTTGCTGCCGCTGGTAATTGCGCTGGAAATCGGCGGTGGGCTATCGCTGCTGCTCGGCTTTCAGACCCGCCTGGTGGCATTCCTGCTGGCAGGATTCAGCATTACTGCGGGCCTGATATTCCACATGGGCGGCGACCAGATGCAGCAGATCATGTTCATGAAGAACCTGGCGATGGCAGGCGGCCTGCTGGCATTCACCCTGTTCGGGGCCGGACGCCTGAGCCTGGATGGAGAAACGCCGGCAGGGTTGCTGCGGCGTTAAGCGATCTTTCAGGTTTTTTAAACCGTTCTGGCTATTGCCGAAGCCCGGGGACTGCGCTAGTGTAGTGCATCAGTTGTTACCATTTAGGGGATGGCATGAAAATATTTGCTGGATCTACCATGGTTCTGTTAGGCATGCTGGGATGCGCCACTGTTGCGATGGCGGCAGAAAAAATGGCCAGTCCCGCGCCTGCGAGTGCCGTGCCTGCGGCTACTGCGCCTGCAGTTGCCGAAAAACCTGCCGCTGCAACACCTGAGCCGGCACCCGCTCCCGCCCCGGTAGCCAAGGCGCTGGCAAAGCCCAAAATGTTGCATCTCCAGGCCGGCAAGCCACGCCCCAAAAACATGGACCTCAGACATTGTCTGAAACTGAAGACCAATGCCGCAATCGCCAAGTGCGCGGGCGAGTAAGAGTTCTATTCTTCTGTTTTTGATTTAAGTTCCAGCGCGCGCTGGTAAAGCTCGTTCTTGCCCGCACCGGTAATCTGTACCGCAAGCTGCACCGCCTGTTTCAGTGGCATGTCCCGTAGCAGTACGCCGAGGATACGCTCGGCTTCATCATCTAGCCCTTCCTTGCGCTCCGGCGCTCCGGAGACCAGCAACACGAATTCGCCGCGCTGGTTATTGGCATCGGCGTTCAGCCAGTCCAGCGCTTCATCCAGTTTGCAGCTATGAATGCTCTCGAACAGCTTGGTCAGTTCGCGTGCAAACACAATCTGTCTTTCGCCATCGAAAACATACTGCAGGTCGGCCACGCACTCCAGGATGCGGTGCGGCGCTTCGTAGAACACCAGCGTGTATGGCAATTCGACCAGTGTCTCCAGTTCGCGACGCCGCGCTGCGGCCTTGTTGGGCAGAAAGCCATAGAACAGGAAATGCGGCGCAGGCAGCCCGCCGGCGGACAGCGCAGCCAGCGCGGCATTGGCGCCGGGTACCGGAATCACGCGGTGGCCGGCTGCGCGCACCGCCTGCACCAGCAGCGCACCGGGGTCGCTCACCGCAGGCGTACCGGCATCGGTGACCAGCGCCACCGACTTCCCCTGCGCCAGCAGCTTGATGACTTTTTCCGCAGCAGCGCGCTCATTGTGCTGGTGCAGCGCAAGCAGGCGGCTGGCGGAAATTGAATAGTGCTTGAGCAGGTGCGCCGTGTTGCGCGTGTCCTCCGCCGCAACGGTGTCGGCGGCTGCCAGCACATTCAGCGCGCGCATACTGATGTCACTTAAGTTCCCAATCGGGGTGGCAACTACATATAATGCGCATTCCAGTTTAAGGTTTTGCCCGTTATGCAACGTCTCGTCTCTCGGTTTTTACTGTTCGCCGCACTATACGTCAGCATGTGTGCATCTGCCATAGCCGATCCGCAACCGGCATACGGCGAAGAACCGCCCGCGCCGCACATCGCGCTGCTGCTGCCGCTGCAATCGGACGTATTCGGCAGGGCAGCGGAAGCCGTGCAACAGGGCTTCATGGCCGCAGCCAATGCCCAGCCGCACGACCTGCCGGTACGTGTTTACGCCAGCTTCGATGAAAAAACAGATATCGTTGCAACGTACCAGCATGCGCTGGCCAATGGCGCGAAGGCGGTAGTCGGGCCGCTGACGCGCAGCGGCGTCGCCGCGCTGGCTGCCGAGCCCCAACTTATTAACGTGCCCACGCTGGCGCTGAACGTGGTCGAGGGCAGAGTTCCGAACAACATGTATTATTTCGGCCTGAGTACGGAAGATGAAGCGCGCCAGATCGCGCAAATCGCCGCCTCCGCCAACCTGACCAATGCCAACATCATCAGCACCAACACGCCGTTATCGCAACGCTTGGCACAGGCTTTCGCCGACACATGGGTGCGCAACGGCGGCACCATTGCCAGCAACACGATCTACAGCGGTGATCCTTCCATTTTCGCCACCCTGCCAGGCAACGCACCGCCCGTCGTAACGGATGACAAATCGGCTGATATTGCAGCAACCCCACAGAAATACATGGTGTTTCTCGCCGCCGCGCCGGAAACGGCAAGGCTGATCCGCCCTTATATCAATGTCGCGCTACCGGTATTTTCCACTTCGCAGATATTCGCCGGTAACGACGACATGCTGCGCAATTACGACCTGAACGAAGTCTATTTCGTCGACATGCCCTGGCTGCTGCAGCCCGACCATCCGGCGGTAATGATCTACCCGCGTCCCGAGGCGCCCATGGGACCCGACATGCAGCGACTGTATGCGCTGGGCATCGATGCCTTCCGCCTGGTGCAGATCCTGCTGGCCAACAACGAGCCGACCACCTTGCCGCTGGACGGCGTGACCGGCAGTATCACCCTGAATGGCAATCACCAGTTCGTGCGCCAGGCCATGCAGGCCGAGTTCACCCAGGGGCACGCCGCGACGACACAGATTACGAACGCGGTTGCAGCCCAGTTGCGCGCCGTTGCTGCGGCGGCCGAGGCAGCCAAGGCAGCGGCCGAGGCAGCGGCAAGTGGCGTCTCCGCCACTTCCACCCTCGCGCCTGCCAAACCGTGAACACCCGCAAGGGGCATGATGGGCACCCGACGGCTGCACGGCCACCCTCTCGCGGAGCGCAGGCCGAACAATTCGCCGCGCGCTTGCTGCAACAGCGCGGCCTGACCCTGTTGCAGCAGAATTACCGTTGCCGCCAGGGAGAAATAGACCTGATCCTGCAGGATGGCGACACCCTGGTGTTCGCCGAGGTGCGGTTGCGCAGCCGCAGCGACTTCGGCGGGGCCGCCGCCAGCATCGACCGCAACAAGCAACAGCGGCTGATCCGCGCCGCCCGGCACTACCTGTCCACCCTGCCGCGCATCCCGCCCTGCCGCTTCGACGCGGTACTGTTGCAGGAACCGGACGGCAGCTCCGGAGTCGAATGGGTCAGGAATGCTTTTGAGGCCTGATTCAGTTATCATGCAGCACCATCGCAACAGCCTTTCAGCAACATGGACCTGACCAGCAGAATCCGCAAACATTTCGAAGACAGCGCACAGCTAAAACTTGACGCCCGCAACACTTTGGCACAACCGATTGCCGAGGCGGCGCAAGCCGTAGTTGAGTGCCTGATGAACGACGGCAAGATCCTGGCCTGCGGCAACGGCGGCTCGGCCGCCGATGCGCAGCACTTCGCCGCCGAACTGATCAACCGCTTCGAAATCGAACGCCCCGGCCTGGCCGCAATAGCGCTGACCACCGACAGTTCGGTGCTGACATCCATCGCCAACGACTATGCCTACAACCTGGTATTTTCCAAGCAGGTGCGTGCGCTCGGCATGAGTGGCGACATGTTGCTGGCGATTTCCACCAGCGGCAATTCGGCCAGCACGGTGGAAGCGATCCACGCCGCGCACGAATGCGACATGCGCGTGATCGGGCTGACCGGCCGCGACGGCGGCGCAATGGCCGAAGTGCTGGGCTCGAACGACATCCAGATTTGCGTCAACGCGCAAAACACGGCGCGCATTCAGGAAGTGCACCTGCTGGTACTGCACTGCCTGTGCGACACCATCGACCATTTATTGCTAGGAGGAGAATGATGCGTTATCTCGGCTACCTGTTGTTCGCAGCGATGCTCGGCGCGCTGCAAGGCTGCTTCCCGGTAGTCGCCACCGGCGTCGGTACCGGTGCGTTGATGGTGGCGGATCGCCGCACCACCGGTGCCTATATTGAAGACCAGTCAATCGAATCCAAGGCGGGCAACCGCATCGGCGAACAATATGGGGACAAGGTGCACGTCAACGTCACCAGCTTCAACCGCCATGTGCTGATTACCGGCGAAGTGCCGGACGAAGCGACCCGCACCGGCGTCGAACGTATTGTCGCCAGCATTACCAACGTCAAGGCGGTCAGTGACGAACTGGTCGTCAGCGGACTGAGCTCGCTGTCCTCGCGCGCCAACGACACGCTGATCACCAGCAACGTCAAGCTGCGCTTCCTCGACAACAAGAACGCATTCAATGCCGACCAGGTCAAGGTGGTCACCGAGGATGGAACCGTCTACCTGATGGGCCTGGTATTCCACAAGGAAGCCGAGGCGGCAGCGCAGATTGCCAGCACCACCAGCGGCGTGCAAAAAGTGGTGAAAGTATTCGAATACCTGGATTAACCAGCGGATGACGGCGCCGGACTTCGAACAAAAAATCTGCACGCGCGCTGACTTCGAGCAACGCGCCGCCACCCTGCCGCGTCCGCTGGTATTCACCAACGGCTGCTTCGACGTGCTGCACCGCGGCCATGTCACCTACCTGGCGCAGGCGCGCGCATTCGGCGCCTCGCTGATCGTCGGCGTCAACAGCGACGCCTCGGTAAAACGCCAGGGCAAGGGTGATGACCGCCCGGTGAACCACGAAGAAGACCGCATGGCGGTGCTGGCGGCGCTGGAAGCGGTGAGCCTGATCGTACCGTTCGACGAGGACACACCGCTGCAATTGATCCTCACCTGCAAGCCGGACATACTGGTGAAGGGCGGCGACTGGACGCCGGACAATATCGTCGGCGGCAAGGAAGTACAAAGCTGGGGCGGCACGGTGCACAGCATCCCGTTTCTGCACGAGCGTT
>Ga0315556_1000097_pt1 | contig 46086 bp, 38 predicted proteins | sample SalMarSW160310MG_FD_202112 | JGI IMG/M metagenome (GOLD analysis project Ga0315556, IMG submission 202112) | Salt marsh sediment microbial communities from the Plum Island Ecosystem LTER, Massachusetts, United States - Salt Marsh Sediment SW1603-10 ...
CTTCCACCATGGCCCGCGAAGCCTCCGGGTCCAGACAGCGCACCGGCGACTCCGCCGCGGCGACGTTGATGTCCTCGGGCATGGGGTCGGGCCGTCGCGCCTCGACCCCCCCCAGGGAGACCACGTGGCTCCCGACGCGCACCCCGAACTCGGCCAGGAGACGGCGCGCCACCGCCCCGGCGGCCACCCTGGCGGAGGTCTCGCGCGCGCTGGAGCGCTCGAGGATGTCGCGGGCGTCCGTGCGATCGTACTTCAGGAGGCCGACCAGGTCGGCGTGCCCCGGCCTCGGCAGGTACACCCGGCGCAGCGCCTCGTCGTCGGCGTCGGGCACCGGCTTCACGGACATGGGGGTCCGCCAGTTGTCCCAGTCCCTGTTCACGATCCACACGGCCAGGGGAGAGCCCAGGGTCTCTCCCAGGCGCACGCCGCTGAGGATCTCGCCGGCGTCCTCCTCGATGGCCATGCGCCCGCCGCGGCCGTAGCCCCCCTGGCGGCGGGCCAGATCGCGGGCGATGTCGAGCGGCTGCAGCGGGAGTCCCGCCGGCACGCCCTCGACGATGACCAGCATCCCCTTGCCGTGGGACTCGCCGGCCGTCGTGAACCGAAAGTGGGTCAGCATGCTGCGATCACTCCCCGTCCTCGCCCTCCTCGCCATCGCCCTTTCGCACCGCGGCCAATGGTAACCCGGGTCCCGCGGGGGGGAAAGCGCGCGGGCCGGCCGACGCGCGGTGCGCCGGCCGGCCCGTGTGCCGGAGTCGACGGGTCGAGATCCGTGCGCTCACATGTTGGAATTCGACGGCCCGTCCGCGGCCGGCCCGTCCCCGACGATGTGCGGCGTCACGAGGATGATCAGATCCCGCTTCTCCTCGTTGTGTGACTGCGTCTTGAACAGGTTGCCCAGGATCGGGATGTCCATGAGGAGCGGAATCCCGCTCTCGGTACGGTTCACCTGGCTCTCGGTGAGTCCGCCGATCACGGCCGTCTGGCCGTTGTTGAGCAGGACCCGGCTGTCGCCCGTCTGCTCGGAGAAGTTGTAGCCCAGGCCGCCGATGTTCGACTTGTCCTGGACCTCCGAGCGCTCCGCGTGCAGGTCGACGAGGATCTGGTTGTTGTTCGTGATGTGCGGCGTCACCTGCAGGATGATGCCGGTGTCCTCGAACTGCACGTTCACCGTGGCCTGCTGGAGCTGGGCCTGGGGCTCGAGGATCCGGATCGGCGTGCGCTCGCCCACCTGGATGCGGGCCGTGTGGTTGTCGACGACCTGGATGGCCGGAGCCGCCTGGACGTCGGTGAGGCCGTGCTGCTGCAGCGCCTCGAGGAAGGTGAACAGCGAGAACTGGCCGATGGCCGTCTCCGCGAGAATCTGCAGGGCGTTGTCGGTGGTGAACGCGCCGGCGTTGGCCACCGCCGCCACCGAGCTACCGGCCAGGTTCACGAAGGTCTGCTTGAACTTCGACTGGTTCTGCTGGCTCTGGCCGCTCGTCTGGTTGGCCTGGTCGGTCGGCTGGATCGGCGCCGTGAACTGGGCGCCCCGCCGGTCCTTGAGGTCGTAAGCGATCCCGAGGTTCCGGAGGTTCGTCCGGTCCACGAACACGATCTTGGCCTCGATCGACACCTGCGGGATCTTGCGGTCCAGCGCGTGCACGAGGCTGTCCATGCGCGCCACCACCGGCGGCGCGTCTGAGACGATGACGGAGTTCGTGCCCTTGTAGGCCACCACCTGTCCCTTCGATGTGGCCAGCTGCTTCAGCGTGGCGGCCACCGAGTCGGCGCCCGCGTAGTTGATCCGGAACACCCGCGTCACCGTCTGCAGGGTGTCCTGGCTGTGCAGGTTGGCCAGCTTGTCGACGACGATGATGCCGCTCTGCATGCGCCGCCATCCGAGCCCCTGCGCGGAGAGGATCGCGTCGAGCGCCACGTCCCACGGCTGGTTGCGGATGTCCACGCCGCGCACGGTCATGTTGGCCGCGTCGGCGCTCGGAACGATGGACACGCCCGAGAACTCCGAGAAGCCGGCCAGCACGTCGAGCATCGACGCGCTGTCGTAGGTCACGGAGATGCGAGGCTGGCCCGTCGCGGGCTGCGCCACCGGGAGGCGAGCCGAGGCCGGATGGACGGGCGAGCGCGCCGGCACGCTGAGCGACGCATGCCCGGCATCCATGGCCGACCGGTCGGCGACCGGCTGGACCGGTGCTCCGACCGCGGTGTCGTCGGCACCGGACGCGTCGGAGGCGAGAGCCGCGTCACCCGTGGTCCATGGCGCGAAGTCGGAGCCGGGGTTGGCGAAGCGGAGCCTCACCTGGGGCCCGTCACGCACCACCTGGTAGCTCTCGTGGCGGCTCAGGTCGAAGACCAGGCGGACCACGTCGTCGCGGAACTGGCTCGTCCGCAGCCGGACCACGCCGCCACGGCCGATGTCCTCGTAGTCGCTCCGGGGAAGCGCGTGCCGCGCCCCCTGCACGTCCACGATGAGGCGGGCCGGGTCGGCGAGCTGGAAGTCCTTCACCTGGACCGGTCCGCTGGTCAGGATCGTGATCTCGGTCTGCTGGCCGGCGAGCGCGATCCGCACCTCGTTCACCGACCCCGCGGGGGTGCTCGGGCCACCCGGAGGCATGAAACCCCAGAGCGCGAGCAAGGCGGGGAGTAGGCTCCGAATGATCATCCTGACGTCTCCTTGTCCTGCTTCTTGACCCGGAGGACCTCCGTACGGCTCTGGCCGAAGCCCGAGACCACGAAGGAGACCTCACCGGGACGGATTTTCTGGACCCGGGCCTGGCCCAGGCGTTCGCTCTCGTGCACCCTGTAGCGCTTGCCGGTAGTCCTGTCGAGAAGCACGGCGACGCTGCCCAGGGTCTCGTTGTAGATGACGCCCGTGAGCTCGAGGTCCTCGAAGCGGGGCCCCAGTGCCTCGCCGGCCCGAACGGGCTCGAAGGGATTGCGGATGCCGCCCGGGAAGTGGAACACCTCCCGTCGGTAGTCCAGCGCCACTCCCTGCGAAGGCTGCCCGGAAGCGGCGGCCGTCGTGTCGGCCGCCTGCCCCTGGCCGGACTGCTGGGCTCGGCCCGTCGCGGGCGTCACCGCGACGGCCGCCAGCGCGACGGCCATGGCCCCAACCCGTGCCAGCCGAAGGGTCACCGGGGATCGTCTACTTCCCGTCATTGGCGCCCCCCTTTGCGGACGATCCGGGCTTGTTCCCGGCCGCGTCGGGCGGGATCACGAAGCTCTCCAGGCCGAAGCTCGCGGTCACCAGCTGCCGGCCCGAGGGTGTCTGCTCGGCCGGCCGGATCTCGGAGACCTCGGGCCGGACGATGCGGTCGAAGGACGCGACCCGCGTGAGGAACTGGCCCACCGACTGATAGTCGCCCTTGACCTGCATTTGCCAGTCCTGGTGCAGGTAGTAGCTGCCCGAGTCCGCCTTGGGCAGAGCGGGCACCACCTGCTGCAGCTCCAGCCCCAGGCTCTGGCTCTGGCGGGCGATGGCCTCGTAGATCTGGGGTACCTCGGCCCGGGACGGGACGAGCTTCTGGAGGGCCTGGTACAGCCCCTCGTCGTGGGCGAGCTCCTCCCGGAGCTTGTCCAGGTTCCCGGTGCGGGCCTGGGCCTGCCGGTTCTGGAACTGGACCTGCGCGACGCGGTCCTCGAGCTCGTTCTGCTTCGTACGGGTCGGCGAATACACGTACATCCAGAACAGCACGAGCACGACGAGCGCGCCCAGGATGCCCAGGAAGCGCTTCTGGTCACGGGGGTCCGGCGGCAGGAGCGCCATGTCAGGCACCTCCCTTGAGCAGCGGTGCGGTCGGCACCGAGTCCGGCGGCGGCGACCGGTAGCGAACCGTGAGGGTGAAGGCCTGCGCGGTGAGCCCCTTCATCTCCTGGGCCTGGGTGGAGACGATCTGGACGTCCGTCAGGTACGGTGAGCTCTCCAGGTTGTGCACGAACTGCGTGACCACGAGCGGGTTCGCCGCGGTTCCCAGCAGCTGTACCTGGACGTTGGGCAGGGGAGCCTCCCGCTTGATCGCCGTGAGCCAGGCCAGGTCGGGCAGCGCCCGGCCGATCTCGTCCAGCAGGTGGGGCCACACGAACCGATTACCGTCCAGCTGCTCCACCAGGTCGACGCGCTTCTGAACCGCCGACCGCCGGCTGATCAGGCTGTCGCTGAGGACCCGCAGCTCTGCGAGCCGCGCCGAATCAGCCGTGGCCGCATCGAGCTGCTGCTGCAGCGAGTGGTCGCGCGAGCGCTGCATGAGCCACAGCGACAGCACGATGAGCGGAACGATGACGAGCACCGCAATGAGCCCGGCGTTCCACGGATCCTCCCGGAACGACTGGAACCGCGCCGAGGACGGGAGGTTCACGGAGCGCCGCTTACGGCGTGCCTTCTTCTCGCCGCCGCTCGGATGAAGGTTGATCTCGATCATGCTCGCCCCGCCTCCTCTCAGGCCGGACGCCGCAGGGCGAGTCCGGTACACAGCATCATCATCGGACCCACCTCTTGGTATCCAAGCTCCTGGACGGCCGAGGGCTTGAGCTGGAGGCTCTCGACCGCGCTGGCCACCCGGGTCTCGACGCCGAGGCGCTCGGCGAGCGCGTCGGCCAATCCGGGCACCCCCACGCCACCGCCGCACAGGTAGAGACGGCCGATTCCGGCGCCCACGGCCTGCGTCTCGAGGAACGCCGTGGCCCGCTCGACGCCCCGCGCCACCTCCTTGGCCCGCTCGGACAGGAAGAGGTTCAACGTCTCGTCCTCCCCCTCGCCCCGGAGCACCGCCTCGGCCTCGTCCGCCGTCACGCCCCGTTCGCGCTGGAGGTCCTGGGCCAGGCGCCGCGTCCCGAAGGTGAGGTCCCGGGTGAGGACCGGCACCCCGTCCTCGAGGATGTTCACGGTGGTGGAGTCGTGCCCGATGCTCACCAGGGCGGTGATGCCGGCCATGGCCTCGGGGTAGTTTAGCTCCAGCGCGTTGTGCAGGGCGAAGGCGTCGACGTCGACCACGGTCGGATTGAGCCCCGCCTCCTGCACGAGCGCGATCTTGTTCTCGACGAGCTCGCGCTTGGCAGCCACCAGGAGGACCGTCATCTGGAGGCCGTCCCCCTCGGGGTCGGTGATCTGGAAGTCGAGCTGCACGTTGTCCATGTCGAAGGGCACGTGCTGCTCCGCCTCCCACCGGATCACGTCCCGGGCGTCCGACTCGTCCATCCGGTCCATCTGGATCGTCTTGATGATCACGTCGCGGCCACCGACGCTGATCACGACGTCGTCACCGTCGATCCCGGTCTCGTCCCACAGCTCGCGGATCGTGTCCGCGACGAGCCCAGGGTCCACGACCTCGCCGTCGACGATGGCCGAGCCAATGAGTTGCCGGAGCGCCATGCGCTCCAACTGCGGCACATCCTTGGCGTGGTCGACGACCGCCGCCTTGATGACGCCGCTTCCGATGTCGAGGCCGATGGACTTCTTCCGCCGGCCGAACCCGAGTGAAGGAAGCATAGACTTTGGCCTAGTAACCGTCCGGCGCGGACACAGTATGGTGGGGCGGGACCGCGAAAAGCTACCCTCACCCCTGCCCGGGTGTCAAACCGCGGGCATCCGCGCTCGCTTAGGGATTCTCTAGAAGCTCTGCGACCAGGTTCCCGGCTCCTGGATCAGCACGGCGAGCGACTTGCCCGCGTTGGCCAGGTTGCAGCTGTGGTACCGGTAGCGCTTGGTGCCGTTGAGTACGTCGCCGAGGTCGTCGGAGGTGACGTTCTGGCCCAGGAGGCTGTTCAGGCCCGACATGACGGCCCCGTCCAGGCGGCCCTGTCCGTTGTCGGTCACCGAGCCTCCAACCATCACCATCCCGTCCCAGTTGAAGTTGCCCTTGAGGGTCGCGTTCCCGCCGACGATGAGGACGCCCCGTCCCGCCTCCCCGCTGCCGAACGTCCCGTTCCCGTCCACGTAGATCACGGGCCACTCGTCCGAAGGCAGCGTCGAGAAGTCGGGAAAGGCGTCGGGCGGGACTTCGTAGGTGTGGGGGAAGCGGTCCCCGGACAGGATGGACTGCCACTCCGTCGCCGTCATCACGCCCTGGAACGGAGTGGGCGTCTCCAGGATCTTCGGGTCGCCGGTGATCATGTCGTCCTTACCCGACCAGCCGGCCGGGGGAAGCACGACGCCCGCCTTCTGCGGCTTCTGACCGCACTGGTCGGTCCCGTCGATGCCCCCGGAGGCGCCGTTCTTCTTCACTCCCCCGCCCGACGTGAGCGCACCCGGCGGGATGGGAAGCATGTTGATGTCCAGGAGCGCCACGGTGGTCACGGTCCGGCTCGTGCCGCGCGTGGTGCCGGTCGAGCTCAGCTCCCACACCGATCCGTTGCTGCCCAGGTCCACGAGCTGGCTCGGAGTCACCGTGGCCGAGCCGCGCGTGCCGTAGGAGTACGTTTCGGCGCTGGACGGCGTGCCGCGGTGCGTGCCCAGGTACTGGCTCAGCCCGGCGTCGGCCACGTAGAGCGCGTCGACGACGTCCCGGTAGTTCGTGGCCGTCTTGCGCTCGGAGTTGGCCATGAGGAAGCCACCGGTCGCCAGCGCCGTCAGCCCCACCAGCGCGAGGAGCGCTACCAGGAGCGCGAATCCCTCCTGGCGGACCCTGTCCCGTGACCCGATGTCGGACGGCGCCGGTCGGCGTCCCGGAGCCTTCGAAGGTCGGCGGGCGGAACCGTCGGAGTGCAGCATGGTCGACTCCATCGCTCGTGGGCGCATGATCAGCTCTGCAGGTTGCGCAGCGGAATGTCGAAGCTGAGGTCGCGGCTCACATCGAATCGGTTCGAGCCCGATCCTATGGCCGAGGCGGAAACCCGGATCGATCGGATGTCCGTGAGGTCGGAGCCCGTAAGGGTCCCGTGGACGGTGCCGTCCGCCTTCACGTACCGGAACGCGGCGCCCGTATCGAAGGGAGCCACGAGTTCCTGGTCGTTCCGCCACAGGGCGGTGCCGCTTGTGAAGGAGGAGGCGGCGAACGAATACGTCAGCATTCCGTACACGCGCAGGACCGAGCCCGCGGCGGGCGTCGCGAGTCCGCTGCTGCTCCAGTCGATCGCCCGGAAGCGGCTGGCGTCAACGCTCTGGACGACGCCCCCGTTGGCGGTAGTGCACGCCGTCAGCGCCGTGGCCGACGCGCTGCCGGAGCCATCGAAGCCGTCCTTGTACGTGAAGCTCGCCGAGTTCGGATCGGACACCGCGGTCCCGCGACCCGACGGCAGGTTCACGCTGGCCGGCTGATCGTACACGTACGTGTAGACGGTCGAGCCGCTGCTTCCGCACACCACGGCCTTGAGGACGTCGAAGCGGACCTCGACCGAGTCGGGCGTGGCCAGCTCGATGTCCGCCGGTGCCGCCATGCGGAGCTCGGAGGCCATGAGCTCGGCCGTTCCCCGGATCGTCTGCTCGGCGTAGATCGTGTCGTCGTTCTTGCCGTAGAAGCTGTTCTGGCGCATGAGGAGGCTCACCACCCCTCCGGCCAGAACACCGGCCACGACCAGAGCGATGAGCATCTCGACCAGCGTGAAGCCGGGGGCCGCGGTGCGCCCCGAACGGGTCGGTTCGTCTCGCATCATGTTCCTCGATTCCTCCAGCCGGGAGGACCGGCCTGGCGTGCTCACGGTGTCGGCAGGGTCACGGGGGCGTGCAGGCGCGTGACGAAGGTGTCGGGGGTCACGCCCGTGGCACCCGTCACCACCAGCTGCACGCTCTTCAGCTTGGTCGCGGCCTGGGTCACGGTCCGCGAGACGGTATAGCTGCGGCCCGCGACCGTCACCGTCGTGTCCGAGCTACCCACGGCCACGCCGGCGTAGTTCTGGGCCATGGCGTCCATGATCTGCTGGGCGGCCATGGCCTGGTCCGTGTCGTAGGCGGCTCCGCGGGTCTGGTGGGCCGTCGACAGGCTCACACCGGCCAGCGCGAGAAGACCGAAGGCCAGGATCACGACCGCGATCAGCACCTCGACGAGGCCGAAGCCTTCCTCGTGGCTCCCGACTACCACGCGGTGGAGGAGCACCCTATCGGCCGCTCGAGATGACACCGGATTCTCCCTGTTCATGCTCACCTCACGGCACCTGGGCGATCCGCGTCCGACCGAGCGCGGAGACGTCCACCTTCTTGGTCAGCCCACTCCGGCCCAGGTCGATCTCCACGGTCCCGCCGGACGTCAGCATGCCGCGCGAGTTGAAGGTGATCGAGTCGCCGGTCGCCTTGACATCGAGCAGCGTGAGCGGCGTGTCGCTCGTGGAGCTCATGTCCGTGCTGGCCAGGATCGTCCCGCTCGCAGCACGGATCACGTAGCTTCGACCACCCTCGTCGGCCACCAGGGCGACGTTCTCGCCCCGTCGGATGGCGAAGCTCCGCGCCAGCGTGACGTCGCTGGTCAGCGCCCGCGCCGCCTGGTCGACGATCGTGGACTCGTTGAACCGCTTGAATCCGCGAAAGCCCACCGCCACCAGGATGGAGAACATGGCGATCACGATCAGCAGCTCGACCAGGGTGAAGCCCTCCTGGCCGGCCGATCGCGGAGTCCCAAAGTCACGCATTTCGCCACAAGTCTCGCACATCGTTCCTCTAAGTTGCTCGCGCTTCGATTGTTGGCGCGAAGCGTTCGTACCATGAGAGCAAGAAACCGGCCCGGTCACAAGACTTTCCGCCACAACGGCTTGCGTAGTTCCGAGGCGTCCGCGGTCGTGTACATCGTGCCGGTGGCTGAAAAAAGTGCAGCCCGGCGCGATGGGCGGCGGCGAGCCCCCGCAGGGAGAGAATGCAGGGCGTGCGCCATGCCGGCCGGATCGGTGTGGCGGAGGTCGCCGGGGGGACGGCCGTCAGGGGCCGACGAGGCGGAAGCGGACGGTTCGGATGCGGCCCACGAAGTTGCACACGAGCCGGATGGCCCGCGGGCCACGGTACAGGTAGAGGCTGCCGGGAGCCGCCTGGCCCCGGGCGTTGAAACGGAGGGTCCGGGGCCGCAGCCGGAGGGAGTCCAGTCGCGAAACGTCTCCGGAGAGCCAGGTCCGGTCCACCACCCGCCCGGCCGGGTCGTAGGTTTCGAGCGCGCCTCCCTGCGTCAGCCGCACCCGCAGCGTCTGCCGCCGGGCCAGGGCTCGCGTCCGGGCCAGCGCCAGGTGGCCGTGCGCAGCCCGGCCGGCCGCCTCGAGCGCCACCGAGTCACGCCACGTCCGGTACCCCCGTACGCCGAGGGCCGCCAGGAGTGCGGCCAGGGTGAGCGCGATGAGGAGCTCGACCAGGGTGAAGCCGGACGTGGGCCGCCGCCGTCCTTCCCTCCCGGATCCACCGGGCCCGGCCCACTTCCGCATCGCTTGGCCTCGTCTCCGGTTGCCCGACCCGTACCCGACCGCGACTCCGCCCGCCGTAGCATCGGCGACGGCGTCAAGGCGGCGTCACGGATCCGGACGGACCGGCGGTGGGCCGGTCAGCGGAGGGGGCGTCCTCCCCCAGCGGAGCGCGCGAGCAGTTCGAACCGACCGTCGAGGTACAGGAAGGCCGGGCGATCCGGGTAGCGCGCCTCCAGCGCCCGATTCAGGCCTCTCTGGTCGATGGCGACGACAAGCGGGCCCTCGAGGTCCGGACGATCGACCAGCAGGAAGGGCGTGAACAGGCCGTAGCCGCTCCGGTCGTAAGCCAGCTCGTCCGCACAGTCGGGGGTCAGTCGCAATGAGTCTCCGAACCGGCCGCGGCGGAGGCGGAGCGTGGGATCGCCGTTCAGCCGCCGGACCCGTACCAGATCACGGTCCCGGCTCGCCGTGGTCCGGAGGGCCGCCTCCAGCCGGTCCGCCGCCCAGCCCGCGGCTCGGGCCCGTCGCTCGAGGCCAAGGAGGTCGCAGAAGTCCATCCGCCGGTAGGCCCTCTCCACCGAGCTGGCGGAGGCCCCGAGCCCCCTGAGCCGGGCGATGAGGCGGCTACCCGCCGCCACCTTGACGAACACGAGACCGCGATCGATACCGGCGGCCTGCGCCTCGGCCGGCAGGTCCCGCTTGAGGCTCATCAGGCCCGTCGCATACACGCGGTGTCGGCCGGGGATGCCCACGACGATGGACCAGGCGAAGGCGATCGCCACAGCGGTCAGGGCCACGCGGCGGACGCTTACGGGCCGGAACAGGGACCCCACCTGCAGGCGCACGCCGCCGAGGCGGCGAGCGCACGACACCAGGGTGCGGGCCGTGAGCGGAACGATGAAGGCGACGCCGCCGAACAGGAACCGTGGACCCAGATAGCTGTCACGGTGCCAGTAGAAGAAGTAGGCCACGGGAATCGCCACGAACGCGATCAGAAGGCGACCGCTCCAGCGATCCCTCAACCAGCCTGCGAGCAGGGCGCCGGCGACCGGCCACAGAGCGGGCACAGGCCATTCGAAGAGGTTCAGATCGAGGAGCTGGAGGTCCGTGAGCTCGTTGCGCAGCCCGAGCAGGGGCGTGTGCGTCGTACCCCAGGGGGTCTCGTGGAACCCCAATCCGTGGGACGCGCCCCACTGCTCCACGTAGCCGGTCAGGAAGGCGTGGCCGGTCGTGACCAGGTCGTACAGGGGATAGACGCCCGCCAGCACGAGGAACCCCGCCGCGCCCGCCGCCAGGTCGGCCGTCCGACGGTTCCTATGCGCGGAGGCCAGCCCGAACAGGGCGAAGGGGGCCGCCACGGCGGCGATGGTGAACGGGCGACACAGGAAGGCCGCTCCCAGGGCCGCGCCCGCGCCGGCCAGGTCGAGCGCCCTTCCCTCCGCGTCCCAGCGGGCGAACAGCCACAGGAACACCGAGAGGAACGCCAGCGTGGGCACGTGGTTCATGAAGCTCGCCCCCATGAACAAAAAGAAGGGGCACAGAACCAGGAGGATCACGGTCACCCGCGCCGTGGCGGCGTCGTAGGCCCTGCGCGCGAACGCGTGGAGGGCCACGGCTGACACCAGGGAGAGAACGATGGGGACCAGCCAGGGCGCGCCCAGGAGGAGGCCCGGGACGAGCAGGGCCGCCTGCCCCGGCGGGTACTGCGCATACCAGCGGCCGGAGTGGAGCACCATGTTCTGGGTCACGAAGAAGGAGGGATCGGCCGGGGCGGGCGCCGTGAACCGGCCGCTCGCGAAGATCTTCGCCTGGAAGAGCTGCGCGATGCTGTCGACCAGGAGCGGTCGGTGTCGAAACACGCTCCAGGATACCCACGTCAGGAGGACGGCGAGGAGCGCCGGTCCGAGGACTCCGATGCGCTCGGCCAGGGGCCGGATTCCGCGTTCCGTCTTCCGGAGGAGGGACTCCGGAGCCACCGGCAGACCGAGCAGCCAGGCGCAGGCGGCCACGATGGCCGCGCCCAGCAGCCACTGGGCGGGATCGACCAGCCTTTCCACGTCCTCATAGGGGCCGAACAGCGTCCGCATGGGAAGGAGCGGCACGAGCAGCAGCGCCGCGCCCAGGAGGCGGCGCCACGCGGTCGCCCCCTTGCCGGAAGCGTCCCCACCCCCGGGCGCGCCGCGACCTCCCGCCGGCTCAACGGCCACCGGACGCCTCCCTCGAGGGAAGCCATACGAAGAACCCGGGAGCCACGTCCATCCGGTAGTTGGCGACCGTGGGACGCCACACGTCGTCCAGGTACCAGAAGTACGCGAAGCCGGCTCCCCCCAGCGAACTCCGGTCCGCCCGACCCGCGCCGCGCCGCAGGTCGAACACGGTGACCACGAATGGCACGGAGCGAGTCTCCAGGGCACGGCGCACCACGGACGGGTCCCACAGCCCCGCGTGCGCCAGCGTGCCGAACGCGTACGGATCGTTGAGGAACGGCAGCGCTCCGGCCTCGATCACCGCGGGGAAGGCCTCACTGAATACGAGCGGGGAGCCGGACTCGCGACCCCGGATGCCGAAGGCCAGGCCCTGCTGCCGTCCGGTGGACGACACGGTTCGTACCAGCCCCACGGTCGCCGGTACGGTCGCCACCCCCAGGACCAGAAGGGCGGCCGCCGTCAGCCGGCGTGCCGTACGTACGTACGCCCCGACCGGCGACGCGCTCCCCCGCCCTGGTGCCAGCGCCAGGGTCACCGTGCCGAACACGGGCTCGAGCAAGTAGTTGATGCTGGAGCCTGTCTTGAGCATCGCCAGCCCATGCACCAGCCACGCGGCCGACGCCCACAGGGCCACGAAGCCGAGGGGGCGCGCCTCCCTCGCGCGGACCAGCACGTAGAGCAGGAGAGGGGCCCAGAGGAGGAAGGACGCATCGTGCCACACCGCGAACAGGTTGGTCGGGGCCGCCTCGGCCGCCATGGCCGCTGTCGTGTTGAGCCAGTAGCCGCCCCCGGTGACCGCCTGCAGGAGGAGCGTCCCGCCCGTCACGGCGCCGGCGCACCCCAGGGCCACGAGGGCGGCGCGGCCTATCCGGCGCCGCCAGACCTCGTCCGCGACCAGCGCCAGCGGCGCGGCCACGTAGCTCTGCTTCGTGAAGAAGGCGAAGACGAAGAAGGCGGCAGCGGTGACCAGGTAACGGCGTGCCCCGACCTCCCCCGTGCCGTCCCCGTTTGTCGAGCCGGTCGGCCCCGCCGACCCGCGGACCGCTTCGATCTCCCGGACCCGGAGGACACAGCGGACCCCGGCCAGCGTGAACAGCAGGGCCAGCACGTCCACCTGCGCGGAGCCGGCCAGACGCTGGATCCCGGGCACGAGCACGAGCGGCGCGCCCAGCAGCAGCAGGATCCGCGGCCACCGCACGCCCCTCGATCGACCGATGGACCACGCCACCGCAAGACAGCCGACGAGCGCCGTCAGAGACACGATCCGGGGACCGATCAGCGACGAACCCACGCCGGGCACCGCCATGAGCGCCCCATCGAGTAGGAAGAACAGCGGTCCGTAGGGCGTCAGCACCAGGGGCGGAACCGCCCACCGCCCGGCCGGATATAGCGCCGAGAGCGACCCGGCGCGCCGGAACGCGGTCAGGCTCGCGAACACCGGGGCTTCCGTGTAGAAGAAGATCGCCTGCGGCCGCAGGACGCGGATCAGTCCCAGCGCGAGGACGCCGGCCGCGAGGAGGGCCGCGAGAAGCCCGGCGGCGCCTTCAGCCGAGAGCGCGCCGTCAGCCCCTCCGGAGTCGACCCGGATCGGAACTTTCATTCACCGTCGAGACGCGGGAGCGCAGCGGGCGTCCCGGCCGGGAGGTTCCGGTAGCTCGCCACCACGACGGAGGGGCGCCCCTTCGTCTCATCGTAGATGCGGCCGATATACTCGCCGATCACGCCGAGCGCGATCAACTGGATGCCGCCCAGGAAAAGAACGGAGGTCATCACCGAGGCCCAGCCCAGGATGGCCTCGCCCGTGACCAGTCGCTTGTAGAGGACGTCGACGAGAACGAGGAAGGCCACTCCGGACACGACGAAGCCCATGACGCTTGCCGCGCGGAGCGGGAGGTCGGAGAACGCGAACAGCGCGTCGCTGGCCATGCGCAGGAGCTTGCGCGGCGACTGGCGTGGCTCGCCCGCGAAGCGCGCCGCGCGCTCGAATTCGATGCCGATCTGCGGCCCTCCGACGTACGCCCGAAGACCGCTCACGTACCGGTGGCGCTCGGGCATCCGGTTGATCAGGTCCACCACGGACCGATCCATGAGCGAGAAGTTGCCGGCGTCCGACGGGATCTCCAGCGGGCTCAGCTTGCGCAGGAGCCAGTAGAAGGCGGAGAACAGCCACCGCTTGACCGGCCCCTCCTTCCGGTCCCGCTTGATGGCGTAGACGACCCCGTAACCGGCCTCCCACTTTTCGACCAGGCTGGGGATGACCTCGGGCGGGTCCTGGAGGTCGCCGTCGAGGACGACCACCGCGTCGCCCGGCGCCACGGCCAGGCCGGCCGAGATGGCCTCCTGCTGGCCGAAGTTCCGGGAGAGGTGCACAACGCCGATGCGCGCCTCGCTTCCGGCCATCTCGGCCAGGAGGCGCGGCGTCCCGTCCCGGCTCCCGTCGTCCACGTAGACGATCCGCCACTCGAATGGCATAGACTCCAGCACGTCGACCAGCCTGGCGTTGAGCTCGGAGAGGATCGACTCCTCGTTGTAGACCGGAACGACCGCGGTGAGGATGCTCATGGCTCGGTCTCCAGCTTCTCGAACGCCTTCCGGCTCCACACGTACAGGCCGGCCAGCTCGACGCCCTGGTAGTGGACGGCGACGACCGGCTGCACCCGACGATACAGCTGCCACTGGTTGCTCTCGAACATGGCCTTCCGGGCGTAGAGGAGCACGTAGGGCGCCGGAAGACGTTCGGTGAGGTGCAGGTCGGACCGAAGCATGCCCCACTGCTGCAACTGCACGAAGTGGTCGGACTGCGGAAAGGTCGACAGGGTCGCATCCTTCGGCAACACGCGGTCGACCCGTGCCAGGAAGGCCGGCGTGAGCGCATCGTACCAGTAGGTGGCCTCCATGCCTCGAATGGCGGCTCCGTGCGCGCCCCCGATGCCCTCGCCATAGTAGGACAGGTAGTAGGGGGCCGTCTCCACGAGCTGCACCGCCGGGGGCACGAAGAAGAACGCTCCCAGCACGGCCACCGCCGCGCCCGACCACCGGGACGGCACGCGGTCACGGAGGACCTCCTCGCCCCGCGCGAACCCGCGCCCGGCCAGCAGCGCCACGAAGGGAAACATCGGTAGGAACAGCCGCACGCCGTCGTGGTTGGGAGAGCTCGGCAGCGCGAGCAGGGCCCACCAGAAGACGACCTGGATCACGCTCGCCACGACGACGGGGTCCCGCCGTCGGCGCAGGCCGGCCCAGGTGCCCATCCCGGTTAGGGTCACGGTCGCCACCGGCAGCGTGATCAGCGTCATGACGACGGCCTCGTGCCAGGGCAACACGAAGGCGTAGATGCGTCCCATGTAGTAGGTGGAAATCGGAATGACGGAGCTTCGGTCCAGGCTCTCCCGGGTCAGCTTTACCATGTAGCCGATCGGATGGTGCCAGGCCATGGGGTTCGCCAGGGCCGCGATCAGCAAGCCCAGCCCGAGGATGGCCACGAGCCCGCGCCATCGGCGACGGGCTCGATCGTCGAGCACGGCCCAGGCGGCGACGGGGGCCGGCCACAGGTATCCGGTGAACTTGGTGGCCATGGCCATGCCGAATCCGACGGCACCGAGCGCGATCCACACGCGCCGACCCGTGCCGGCGTACGCGACCACCGCGATCGTGCCCAGGAACCAGAGGGCGGTGAGCGGCATGTCGGTGGCCGCAACGTGCGCGTGGCCCACGAGCCGCGGCATGAGGAGAAGCGCCGCTCCCGCGCCGATGCATCCGGCCACGCCCCAGGCCCGTCCGGCGGTCCACGCAATGAGACCTGTCAGCAGCGCCATCCACAACACCGATGCCAGACGATACCCGCCCATGCGCCCGAGCAGGAAGCCGGTCGCGCCGCCGGTCACCGCCATCGCCTCGCGAAAGGCCGGCGGGTGCGGGTTCCAGTAGTGCTTCCAGTCGAACACGGCCTGGATGGTGCTGTCGCTCAGGGCCCCTGCTCTGTCCGGACCCGCGACTACCCGCTCCGCCCAGGTTTGAATGCGTCCCGCCGCCTCCATGTAGATGGGCTCATCCCAGGTCAGACCCACCCGGTCGAGATCGTGGAGACACCACGCCGCGATGACGATGGCGAAGCCCACACTGAGCAGAGCTAGCCTCCGCCCCGACGCGCCGGATCCCCGACCCGCCTGCATCACGACGTCCTGAACACCTGGAGGAGGGGGACCCCCCACACGGTGACCTGGAAGAAGGGGCGCCCCCCGCTCCGGACCAGCGCCCGGTCGCGGAGGGACTGGATGCCCCGTCGGTTCAGGATGAACACGAAATCGGGTCGGCGGGGCGGACGCGGGGAGACCGCCACATCCTCTCGCGTGCCCGGCGCGCACACCAGGGTCCGGCTGCCCGGCTCAGGGGCGCCCGGATCGGCGGTCTCGACCACCCAGTCGGCCGGCGCCAGCCCGAGCTCCCGGTCGAAGCACAGCTCCTCGAGGAAGAAGTCGGGGTCGATCACCGAGCCGGGCGGGATGCGGTGCGCGAGGTCGGCCAGCATGTCCGGAGTCAGCACCTCCTTGAGGTTCGAGATCTCGAGCCCCCGGCGCTGGGCTCCGCGGATGCCGCCGATCAGCCCGTTGAAGTAGGAGAGCTCGAACGGGTGGAACGCGACCACGTCCAGGATCGGAACGGCGAACAGTGCCACCATGACGAGCACGCGCGCCAGGTCGACGCGCCGGGGCCACCGGCGCCCCGCCAGGTCGGCGAGCCGGTCCGCGAGCGCGCCGCACCCGACCCCGATGATCACGCACAGGAAGGGAAAGGCCGGAAGCAGGAGCCGGATCCCGTCGTGCATGGGCGCCGCGGGAAGCATGAGCGCTCCGTATACGACCACCAGGCTCGGCAGGCACAGGCGCACCAGCTTCGATCGCCACCTCAGGAGTCCCGCTCCCAGTCCGACGAGCAGCGGGACCGGGATCACGACGAGGGTCCACAGGAAGGGATACGACCGAGGCGGCCGGTATTCGTACATCCTGCCCAGGTAGAAGGTCGTGATCTGGGCGTGAGGGTCCTCCGCCCTGTGGAAGCCGGCGGCCAGGTAGTCTCCGAGCCCCCGCGCCGGATCCACCCACATCACCGGATTGCACGCGGCGAACACGAGCACGGCGCACAGCGCCAGCACGCCGATCTCCCGCCACGGGACGGACGGGCGGCCGTCCCGTCCGCGCACCCACAGCAAGAGCTGGAAACCCAGGACGGGAGCCAGCAGGAGGGCGGTGAACTTGGTGGCGAGCGCGGCACCGAGCGACAGACCTGCCAGCCACAGCCACCGCGACCTCCCGTCCGCCAGATAGACATCGAGCGCCGCCACCGCCCCGAACCAGAAAGCCGCCAGCACCATGTCGGTGAGCGCCAGGTGGCCGTAGGCGAACAGCGCCGGAATGGCGAGCAGGCTGGCCGCGGCGGCGAGCGCGGTCGTCGTGGAGCCGGACCGGCGCCGCACCAGGGCGCCCACGGACCCCACCAGGCCGGCGTACACCAGGGCCGTGGCGACCCGGTACGCGGTCAGCGGATGGACGATGCCTCGGAGCAGGAAGTAGCCGAGCCCGCCCAGCTCCCGCGACAGCGGCGGATGAGGGAGGCGCTCCCGCCACCAGCGCCAGGCGTCGAACACCACGCCACGCCGCAGCCATTCGCCGGGCGACCCCGTCACCAGGCCATGGAGGAAGGACCCGAACCAGCGCAGCTCGAGGAGGGAGCCGGTGAAGTAGTTGGGCACATCGCTGGCGACCCCGTAGTCGTGCAGGGTCGCCAGCGTGACGAGGGCCGCGACGACGAAGCCGCCCGCGAACAGCCACCACGGACGCACGCGCCGGACCTTCCCCCCGGATCCGCTCACGCCCTGCGTCTCCACCCGACGAGGAGCACGCCCGCGCAGACCAGGACCGAGACCGCGCTGATCCACGCGCCCACGACCACGGCCCTGGGCCTGTAGCGGAATACGACCTCGTGGGTCCCCGCCGGCACTGCGATGGCGCGGAAGAACCCGTTGGCCCGGTGGATGCCGGCGGGGCGGCCGTCCACGCTGGCCGTCCATCCCGGGTAGAAGCGGTCGGTGAGGACCAGGACCATGCGACCCGACGTCCGCGTGCGGAGCCGGACCTCCTCGCTGCCGTACCGGCTCTCCAGCACGTGACCCGTCGCGGCGGAGTCCGGAGCTTCGGCCAGGCTGTCGGCCAGCACGGCCTCTCCGTGCAGGTCGAAGTCGGGACCGAGGACGCGGCCGAACGCCGTGACCGGGTTGGCCTGGACCCGGTACCTGGAGACCAGGTAAGCCCTGGGGACCGGATCCTCCACGGTGTACATGCGAAGCGGGAGGTCTCCGGCGTCAGCGAGGGGCCGGAGGCCGGGCATCGAGTCGGCCGTGGGCGTCGGATCCACGTAGTACCGGACGTTCATGGCGCGCAGGAGTCGCGTGCGCACCTCGGGCGGATTGTGGAGCGCGAAGGCGATCGTGGACACCACCGACTTCAGCTCCACGCCCTGGATGCCGTCCTGGCTCGGGTGATGGTAGAGCTGGCCCAGGTCGGGTCCCATGGCCTGGAACTCGACGTACATGTTCGTGAGCTGCAGGGCGCCCGGCACCATGAGGGCGCTGCCCATCGTCGCCGAGGTCGTCGACCCCCGATAGCGATACGCCTGCCGGTCCGTCGCCACCCGGTCGAGCACGGTCGCCGCCCAGGGCCGTCGCTCGTAAATGCCCCGGCCGACCGTCGGGTTCACGCGATCGTGCGCGACGGCGAGGTCGACCGCCGTCAGGACGAGGACGAGCGGAAGTGCGAGACGGGGGGTCACGCGCCGCAGTCGCCATCCGAGCACGAGCCCGCCGCCGGCCACAGCCAGCAGCAGCACCCTGAGGAGGAGCCCGCCATAGAACCGCTGCGCCACGCCCGGACGCGTGCACATCTGGGCCCCGCGCAGGGCCCCGCGGCACGCCGCTGCGAACAGGGCGGGCCTCTCGTGCAGGAGCAACCAGAGTGCCGCGTACAGGAGCGACAGGACGCCCAGGGCCGCCAGGGCCGGACCGCTCCCCCGGGCCTCGCTCCGTCTCACCGAGTCTAGGCCCCGCGCCGCGAGGGTCGGCAGGGCCAGGGCAGTGAGGAGGTAGAACTTCTCCGGGTAGCGCACCAGGCGAAGGGGCGGGATCCAGCGGAACAGGAAGGGGAACACGGGGGTGGCCGGTCCCAGAGTGAGCAGCAGGCCCGCGAGCGCCAGGCCGCCCCAGTACCACAGCCAGCGCCGGCTCGGGGGCCTCGCCACGCCCTGTGCCGCGAACCCGAGCACCAGGACGCCCGGATACACGCTGACCAGCCATGGCACCTGCGGCGTCAACACGAATCGCGCCGAGAATCCATACTGGCCGGTGCTCACCGCCGGGGGCACCAGGAGGTGGAGGAGCGTCCGGAACCCCACCGACCTCCGGGCCGCGAAGGACAGACTGAGATCGGTGTTGCGGATCGAGTGGTGCACGAGCTCCACGAAGGGGAGGAACTGCACCGCGGACAACCCGAGAGCCAGCAGGCCGGCCATGGCCAGCCAGCCCAGCTGGCGCGCCGCCCCGAGCCGGCCCGGCCTGGACCGTTCCACCACCAGTCCATGGAGCACCACGACGACCAGCCCGATGGCCAGCATCTGCGGCTCGCCGCCCAGGAAGGCGCACACCGTCGCGAGCACGAAGGTCACGAGTCGACCCCGTGTACCGGTCTCCACGTAGCGGTCCCATGCCAGCCAGATCCACGGGATCCAGGCAACCGTCTGGATGTTGTTGTAGAAGTTCCCGATCGAGACCAGGTATCCGCCGAGCATGAAGGCGAGCCCTCCCAGCACGGCCGCCGCGCGGCTCCGCCCCCACCGACGCAACAGGAAGTAGAATCCGACGCCCGCCATCGGGTAGTGCAACGCCAGGAGCAGTCCGAAGGCGTAGGAGAACGGAAGGACGTACAGCAGCAGGCTCCCAGGATAGAGCGCCCCCGGCTGCAGGGTGGCGAAGAAGGGCTCTCCGTTGAGCACCCATGGATTCCACAGGGGCAGTCGGCCGCTCCGGATGGAGTCGACCAGGTACGCCTTCATGGGATAGAAGAAGGGCGCGATGTCGCGGCTGAAGAACACCTGGCCGCCGAACAGAACGCGCCGGAAAAACAGGGCCGCCACCACCACGAGCGCCGCGATGGCCACGGTCCCGGCGTCGAGCGTGATGCCGGTGGTCCGGCCGCCCACGTCGGCGGATCCCCGGTCGTACCTGCTCGATCCGTGCGTCATCGCGGGTGCCCTCCGGGCGCGATCAGCACAAGCGAAAGGGGCGTAGCGGCAAGACCGCTACGCCCCTCGAGCCGTCGGCGCACGGTGCGCGCCGACTCAGACCAGCTCCTCCGGGATCAACCCTTCTGGATCTTCCCGTCGGTCGAGCTCCCCGTACCGGAGGTCACGTAGTACGTGGAGGGAGACGCATCGTGGCTCGCGGTGATGGAGTAACCGCCCGCGCTCGCCGCCGAGGCCGAGATCGCGATGCCGTTGCTCGTCGTGAAATTGCCGGTGGCCATCGAGGCCGGGGCGTAGGTCTGCGCATCCGAGAAGTAGGCCTCCTCGGCCGTCATCGCGTTGCGGATGTCGCTCTTCGCGGCGGCGTCGAACGCCTTCTCCTTCGTCGACGCGAACTGCGGGATCGCGATCGCGGCCAGGATGCCGATGATCACGACCACGATGAGCAGCTCGATGAGGGTGAACCCCTCGGAGCCACGGATCCTGGAAGCGGTCGTCTTCATGGTGCCTCTCCCCCTTGGGATGAACGGGACGCCTGTCACACTCGCCCGCCTGTCGCCCGTCGGCGGCGGCGGTGCCCACTGTTGGCGAGGCATGGTGGGGGCAACGCCCGTGCCGCACTCGTTGTATCGATTCAAGAGGCACCGTGACAACCACTTACCGTGTTTCTACCAACGGAACGTTCCCCGCGCGGATCGGCCCGGTTCCTCGCACCTTGCAAAGACACTCGTGCGTTGCAAGACCGGCGCGATTCGAGCTCACGTCTCGATCCCGTAGCGGTTGATCTTGCGGTAGAGGGTGCTGGGGTCGATTCCGAGCACTTCGGCGGCTCTCGTCTTGTTGCCTCCCTCGGCCTTGAGCACGTGCGCGATGTACGCCTGCTCGATCACCTCCAGGGTCGGATTGGGGGGCGGCTCGTCCCGGACCAGCGGCTCGACCGGCTCCTCCCTGAGGCGCTCGGGGAACGCCTCGGGCTTGATCGTGGCTCCGTCCGTCAGCACCACGGCGCGCTCGATCACGTTCTCGAGCTCGCGTACGTTCCCGGCCCACCGGTAGCCGGCCAGCAGCTCCGAGCCGTCCTTCGACAGCTTCTTGCGCTCGATTCCCTGGTCGGCGGCCAGCCGTTCGAGGAAGTACTCCGCGAGGAGGGGCACGTCCTCCGTCCGCTCGCGCAGGGGCGGCAGCTCCAGCGCGATGACGTTCAGACGGTAATACAGGTCGCGGCGGAAGCGGCCGGTCTCGATGTCACGCTCCAGGTCGCGGTTGGTGGCGGCGATGAGCCGCACATCGACGGGAACCGGCCGGGTGGCGCCCACCGGCACCACTTCGCGCTGCTGCAGGACCCGCAAGAGCTTGACCTGGGTCGAGGGCGCCATCTCCCCGACCTCGTCCAGGAAGAAGCTGCCTCCCCCGGCCGCCACGAACAGGCCCTCCTTGTCCTTGACCGCCCCCGTGAACGAGCCCTTCACGTGGCCGAACAGCTCCGACTCGAGCAGGCTCTCGGGGAGCGCCGCGCAGTTGATCGACAGGAATCGCCCCTGGCTCCGGGGCGACAGGTCGTGGATGTAGCGGGCGAAGATCTCCTTTCCGGTCCCGCTCTCGCCCCGGATGAGGATCGTCGACTCGCTGCCGGCGACCGACTCGGCCAGCTCCAGGGCCTGCGTGAACTTCGGGCTCTCGCCGATCGGGCGGGGCACCTCGCCGGTGCGCGTCTTGGTCTGCCGAAGCTCCTCCTTGATGGCCAGATTCTCCCGCCGGATCTCCCCGTAGTCCAGGGACCGTCGCAGGATGGCCACCAGCTCGTCGTTCTCGAACGGCTTCTGGACGTAGTGCGTGGCGCCCAGGTTAACGGCGCGGATGGCCGACTGGAGCGACGCCTGGGCGGTCATGAGCACGACCGGCGTCGTGGGGCTGCGCTCGCGCACCGCCTCCAGTACCTCGACGCCGTCCATCTTCGGCATGCGCACGTCGACGAGCACGAGGTCGGGCTGGCGCTCGTCGAAGCATTCCAGACCCTGGGCCCCGGTGAGGGCGGAAGCCACCTCGAAGCCCTCGCGCTTGAGGAGGACCGTCAGCGTCTCGACGAGGCTCTGCTCGTCATCGATCACCAGGACCAACGGAAGGTCACTCATCGGCGTCTCCTCGGGTGCCCCTGACATGGGTGTCGAAACCAGGGTTCTCGGTGCGTGGCGGGCGCGTCGGGTCGTTCGATCGATCTTCGGGCTTTCCCAGCGGCCTCTCGGCCCACTCCCGCCGGGGCAGGATGATCGAGAAGGTGGTGCCCCGCCCGGGTTCGGAGTCGACCAGGAGGGCGCCTCCGTGCGCCTCGACGGCGCGCTGGGCGATGGAGAGGCCGAGGCCGGACCCTCCCTGGCGGCCCGTGTGGAAGGGCTCGAAGATCCAGCCCAGTCGTTCGGCGGGGATGCCCGGACCGTCGTCGACGACCCGGATTCGGACCGGCGAACCCAGGGCCACGTCCCCCGGAACGTGCTCGAGCGGGAGGTTGTCCGCCAGGACCCGCACGGTGGGAGGGTGGCCCGGCTCGGCAGCCTGGACCGCGTTGAGGATGATGTTGCTCAGCGTCCGGTGGAGCAGGTCGGGGTCTCCCCACAGGTCGCTCACGTCGCCCTCGCACTCGATCTCGAAACGGGCGTCACCGGGAGTGTCGGGCCGCTGCTGGACCATGGCCACCGCTTCCTCCATGAGACGCCGGACATCCAGCGCATCGCGGCCGGCCACGTCGACCCGTGCGAAGTCGTTGAACTCGCCCAGGAGCCGGTCCAGTCGGTCGCTCTCCCGGACGATGAGCCGGCCCAGGATCGCATCGTCCTCGTCCTCCCCGTCCCGCTTCGCGGATCCTTCCAGCTGCTGCACGGCGCTGCGGATGGCCGAGAGGGGATTGCGGATCTCGTGCGCGAGAGAGGCCGACAGCTCGGCCACCGCCTCGAGCCGGCCCGCTCGCAGCCTGAGGTCCTCGAGACGCCGGAGCGTGCGCAGGTCCCGGAGCACCACCGTCACCGACGACGGGGCTCCCGGCTGGCGGAGCACGGCCGTGCTGGCCGCGACGGGGAGCGCATCGTCCCCCTCCCGTTCCACCAGGACCTCCCGGTCGTGGACGGCCTCCCCCTGCCGCAGGCTCTCCCGGATGGCCCGGGCCAGCTCCCTTCCCTGCCGGTCGAGGACGGTCAGGAAGTCGGCCCCCAGCCACTGCGCGGCCCGTACGTCGAGGAGCGCCTCGGCCGCCGGGTTCATGTAGGCGAGCCGTCCCTCGCCATCCAGGGTGAGGACGCCCGAATCGAGGGTCCGGAGCAGGTCCGCCGTGTCCAGGCGCAGCCGGTGGAGCTCTCCCTCCAGCTCCCGCAGACGCCCGCGCGTCTGGCGGAGCCGGGCGGCGATCGCGCTGCTCACGGAGGTGACGACCGTGAAGATGACCACCTGGAGGACCACCGCCGCGCCCAGCTGGGTCGGATAGGCGCCGATGATGTCCCCCAGGTACGCCGCCCCGCACACCACCGCCACGAACACGGCCGAAGCGAAGGGCACGAGGAGCGCGTAGCCCGAGGCGAGCGCGATGTAGAACAGGGGCGGGAAGACGCTCTCGCTCCCCCCGGTGATGTGCACGATCGCCGTCACCAGGAGGATGTCCAGGACCGCCTGGGAGTACAGGAAGTCCAGGGTGACGGGACGGTGCCGGAAGTGCGTGTACCAGTAGGCCACCGGCGTGGCCAGCCCGGCCAGGAGAAGGCCGCCCAGCGCGACCTGACGAAGCCCGATCGGCAGCGTGGCGGCGGGCCCACCCAACCACGGCGTCCCGATGGCGAGCGCCGTGCCGAACACGCTCAGGCACACGACCAGGCGCGCCGCGTAGATCCAGTAGAGGACCTGCGTGGCGTCGAGCGCCCGCGCCCCCCTCACATCCCTGCGTGCCGTAAGCGCCACTCGGGCTCCGGGTTCCCGCCGTCCTCGCCCCTCCTCCAACCGACCGGAAAGGAAACGCCCTGCCTCGCAAATTGCAAGAGGTCCGGGTCGGTGCTACCAGTCCGGGGGCTCATCGAAGGCGGTGAGCGCCACGATCCGTCCGCCGCGCACCGTGGCCGTGAGGGAGCGGTCCGTCGAACCCTCGGGACCGGACAGACGGCGCCGCAGCAGAGGCCGGCCCGCCGAACCGGCCGCCGCGTCCGGCGCGCACGCCGGCCACAGACCCACCGGCTCGGTGGCCTCCCGAAGCGTGGAAGCCCCGCCCGGGAGGCGCAGGGTCCACGACGCCACCCGGTGGTCCGCCCCCAGGCGCACCCGGAGGCCCCAGCCCCGGCCCTCGAATCGGAGCCACCGTCCGCCTCCCGCCGAGCGGTCCGCGACCGGACGCCCGAGCCTTCGCGTCACCTCGTCGGGACCCGCGCCGATGAGGCGGTCCACGCGGGGAAGCCTCACGGCGAGGGGAGCACCTGCACGCGGACGCGGCGGCTCCGCGGCCCGTCGAACTCGCACAGGAACACGCCCTGCCAGCGGCCGAGGACCAGCCGTCCGTCGGAGACGATCAGGGTGAGGCCGGGGCCCACCAGGCTCGTCTTGATGTGGGCGTCGGCGTTGCCTTCCCGGTGCCGGTACCCCCCGCCCTCGGGCGCATGCCCGGCCAGCCACGCCTCGATGTCCCGGGCCACGTCCGGGTCGGCGCTCTCGTTCACGGTGAGTGCGGCCGTGGTGTGCTCGGACCACAGCACGCAGGCACCCTCGTCGACATCCGCGTCCACCAGGACTTCCTCCACACGGGCGGTGATGTCCACGAGCTGCTCACGGCGATCGGTCTGGACCTGGATGGTATGCATGATGCCTCTCCTCTCGCCTCGACCACGGTTCGTCGCCGCTTCACCCGGCCCGGGCGCCCAGAGTACCCGGGTCGTCAGTGAGCTGTCCAGCACGAACCGAACTCACGAGTCCGATCACGAGGAGACCGACGATGCGCATAGCGTTCCTGGGGCTCGGCCGGATGGGACTGCCGATGGCGAGGAATCTCCTCGCCGCGGGACACGAGCTCGTCGTGTACAACCGTACGCGCAGCCGCGCCGAGGCGCTGGAGTCGGAGGGAGCCCGGGTGGCCGGGTCTCCCGCGGAGGCGGCCGAGGACGCGGAGGTCCTGGTGACGATGCTGGCCGACGACGCGGCCGTCGAGCGCACGGTCCTGGGCGCGTCCGGCGCGCTGGCCACCCTCCCGGAGGGCGCCATCCACCTGTCGATGAGCACGATCAGCACCGCCCTCTCCCGCCGGCTGGGCCGGGAGCACGCGGCCGCCGGGCAAGCCTACGTCGCCGCCCCGGTGTTCGGCCGGCCGGAGGCCGCCGCCTCCGCCGAGCTGTGGGTGCTCGCCGCGGGAGCGCCGGAGGCGATCGACCGCGCGCGGCCGGTGATGGAGGCCCTGGGCCAGGGCGTGATCGAGCTCGGCGAGGAGCCCGAGACGGCCAACCTCGTGAAGGTGGCGGGGAACTTCCTCCTCTCGTCGATGCTGGAGGGGATGGCCGAGGCGTTCGCCCTCGTCCGCAAAAACGGCGTGGATCCCGAGCTCTTCCTTGACATCGTGAACGGCCGCCTCTTCCGGTCCCCCATCTACGAAGGCTACGGCGGGCTCATGGTTCGCGGCGGCTACGAGCCCGCCGGCTTCGCCCTCAAGCTGGGCCTCAAGGACACGCGGCTCGTCCTGGCCGCCGGCGACGAATCGGAGGTCCCGATGCCTGCCGCCAGCGTGGTCCGTGACCGGTACCTGACGGGGATGGCCCGCGGCCTCGGGGAGCTGGACTGGGCCGGCCTCGGTCGGATCGCGGCCGAGGACGCGGGGCTGGACGGCTAGGCCGGGGAACGCCGCGAGTCGAGGGTGCCGCTCAGGGAGTGAAGAACGCTTCCATCGACGGCGCGTCGGCCGCGGCGGCGGGCCAGCGGTTCACCCCGAGGCTCTCGAGCACCAGCCGCAGCGTGCTCGCGTGCTGGAAGAAGGTGTCGTAGCGGTAGCCCCTCCGGGCCCGCGGACTCACCACCACCCACGGCACCCGTCCGCCTCCGTGGGCCGCATCGCTGTCGTGCGCCTCGTCGAAGGTGATGATCAACAGCCCGTCGGCCTGGAACGTCGGGCTCGCCAGGAGAGGCCCGATGTGATCCCGCAGCCACGCGTCCGCCACGGCCAGGGAGCAGTCGTGACCATCGTGGCACAGGTTCGGGACGATGTTGGCGAAATCCGGCAGCGATCCGGCGGCGAGGTCCTGCGCGAACCGGGTGAACGGGACCAGGTTGGCACGCTGAACCGAGTCGTTCACGACATCCGACAGCAGCGCGAACACGTTGTGCTTGCGTGCGTATGCGCCCGTGTCCCCGCCCACGTAGCCGACGGAGGGGAGGTCTTCGGCGTACGACTTCCAGGTCCTGCCCGAGGCCACCAGGCGCCTGGCCACGTTGTCCACGTCCACGACCGTGGCGTAGCCGTCGTCGTTGGTGACCACCTGCCCGGTGGCCAGCATGAAGTAGTTGCCGATCGACGGGTGCGTGTCGGCGAAGTACCGGGTGGCGAGGCCGAAGGAATCCGCCAGGCTGTTCAGGTAGGGCATGGCGGAGTCGCCGATCACATCCGTGTAACCGTGGTTCTCCTCGACCACCAGGATGACGTGATCGAACCGGCCCGCGTCCGGCGGGGGGGCCGGGCCGATCGGCGTCGTGGCCCGACCGCACGCCGCGAGGGCCAACGCCAGCACTCCCGCCAACAGCGGGGGCCCCCGGCGCGGATGGCCCGTGCGCGACCCCGGGGTCCGGTCGATCGAAGCCACCGCAGCTCGCCGACTCGCCGAAGCCCGCGGTTCAGTCCGGGGTGGCCCCGCTGTGCAGGGCGCCGTGACCGGCTCCCGTCCCGCCGTGCGGCCCCGGTACGCGGACGCCGCCCATGCCGCGCGGGCCACCCGCGCCCATGACGTGCAGGAGCCGGATGCCGTAGAGGGCGTTGGACCGCTGGCCCGGCGTCAGGACGTCCAGGGCCTTCTGCGCGCGCCTCGCGACCTCCATGCGCCGGGCGACCATGCTGTCCGCCTCCGCCCGGACGGCCTTCCCGTAGGCCGATAGGTCCAGCCGGTCCCCCTCGAGCGCCGCGGCGAGGCGGTCGTGGATCGCGGAGAGCCGGCCGCGGCGGGACTGTAGATCCCGCTCGGCCTCGGCATGGAGAGCCGCGAGCTTCTTCACCTGCGCGTCGTCCAGACCCAGCGCCTCACGCTGCCGCAGCAGCATGAGGGGCAGGTGGGCCAGCGGGTCGATCCCGACCATGCCAGCCATGCCGCCGGCGGACGGACCCTGCATGGGTCGCACCACCCTGGGAACGGGGTCCGTCCCCGGGTGGGGCGACTCCGGCAGCTCCTGGCCGCTCGTCCCGGCGGAGAGCCCCACCATCGCCACCGCGGCCACCACGGTCGCCACCCCGATCATCCCGCGCATGCTCGCCTCCCCTCGGATCCACGATCCGTCCATGACGACGAAAGGCGGCCCACGGGAACCCCCGCGCGCCGCCTTCCGCCTTCCGCCGCTCGCCGCGTCAACCGCGGCGACCCCGCACGTTTCGCTCTACCAGCGGCTCCCGCCGCCGACCTCGCCGCCACTGGCGGCGCCGCCGGCCGGGGCGTCGAGACGCACCACGTTCTGGGCCTTGGGCCCCTTCGGATCGTCGATGATGTCGAACTCCACGTTCTCGCCCTCGTCCAGGGTCTTGAAGCCCGAGCCCTGAATGGTGCTGTGGTGGACGAAGACGTCCTCACCGTTCTCTCGCTCGATGAAGCCGTACCCCTTCTCGTTGGAGAACCACTTCACCTTGCCCTTGGTGCGACTCATGCTCTCATCCTCTCTTGTGTCGAATCACTTCGCGACGCCACGTGACGTCGCACGGTACGGCGAGCATCGAGACTCGCCACGAGCGCGGCCTGCGGCGTCCACGTCACGCCCGACCTGGAGACTCCGGAAAGAGCCGGTGGGGTGATGGGATGCGAAGGCAGGCGGCAAGCCGATCCGTCCGGTCCGGGAAGAGGTGTTCTTTCGCTCACGGGGTGCGGCGGAAAGGAGACTCCTCGTATGCGCAGGCGCTCGCTGAAAGGGCGCTCCGGGCAGGGTTCGTGTCGGCCGATACTGCCGGCGCTCGGCATTGGAGTATAGGCGTAACGGCGTATTCTGTCCAGTCCTTCCAAAAAGAGGAGTCGCGTCGCGGCGCGGAACGACCCCATCCAACCGCAGCGATGTCTTCAGCTTCCGGCGTTGTCGTCCCGATAGACCCGGCCCGCCTTCATGACGAAGCGCACCTTCTCGAGCGCCGATATGTCGCTCGTGGGATCTCCCCGCACGGCCACCAGGTCCGCCTGAAGACCCGGGCGTACCTGCCCGATCGTGTCCTCGAGACCCAGAATGCGGGCGTCCACGGCGGTCGCCGCCAGCAGAGCTCGCGCCGGCGACATGCCGTCCCGGACCATCCACTCCAGCTCGCGGTAGCTCGTCCCGTGCGTGAACACGCCGACGTCGCTCCCGCACCCGATCGTGACCCCGGCCTCCATCGCCAGGCGGAAGGCTCGGGCCGCCTGGCGGATGTCCGCGCTGGGTGGACTGCCGGGCTTCCAGCCCTGGAAGTACTCCGCGTACGCCGCCTGCGCCGCCAGGGTGGGCAGGTAGGCGATCCCCCTCTCGGCCATGAGCTTGAAGACGTCCGCCGTCCCGCCGTACCCGTGCTCGATGGTGTTGACGCCGGCCTCCGCGGCCCGGCGCATGCCCGCCGCGGTGGTGGCGTGAGCGGAGATCCGGCGTCCGGCCGAATGGGCCTCCGCCACCGCGGTACGAAGCTCCTCCTCGTTCAGCGTCGGAACGGCCTCGCCTCCGGGACCCCGTCCGTAGTCCGCGTACACCTTGATCCAGTCGGCGCCGTGACCGGCCTGCTCCCGAACCGCGGCCAGCATCTGGTCAGGGCCGCTCACCTCCTGGGCCCCCTTGGGCGGATCGAAATCGTAGGCGAATCCCCGTGGTCCCGGCCCATAGCTGCCCGTGGCCACGATGGCCCGGGTGGCCACCAGCAGCCGTGGACCGGGGATGAGGCCCTGGTTGATGGCGTCGCGCACGGAGAGGTCCGCGTAGCCGGCTCCCTCCGTGCCCAGGTCGCGCAGCGTGGTGAAGCCCATCATCAGGGTGTTGCGGGCGTGGAGCACGGCCTCGACCACCCGGTAGGGCCGCGGTTCCTTCAGGACCTGATCGTTCCAGAGCGTCTCGTCGTAGGGGTGGAGGAAGACATGCGAGTGCGCGTCGATGAGACCGGGGAGGAGGGTCGTGCCGGGCAGGTCGATGGTCCGCGTGCCGCCGGGAGCACGCACCTGGCCGGCGGGACCGACCGCGGCGATCGAGTCGCCCTCGACCAGGACGACCCAACCGTCGTGCGCCGTCTCTCCCGTGGCATCGAACACGCGGTCGGGACGGAGGAGCACGGGTCCGCCGGGCGCCGGCGGCACCTCCGGCGCGTAACCCTCCCGCGCCGGAAGGGTGACGGCCGAGAGCCTCGATCCCCCCTGCTGGGCCGCGGCGCCCACCGGCGCGCCAACCAGGACCGCCGCGCACAGGGCGGCTCCCGCCTGGAGCCACGTCCCGCGCCCCGCCCGGCACCTCGAGTGTCGCTCCGCGTTCATCTCGCTCCTCCCTCCCCGTCTCGCGTCATCCTCCCGGGTGGCCCCTACCACGGGTCCCCCGGGCTCTCCGCTTCCCCGACGTCCCGTCCGGTCCGGCGATGGTACGCGAACGCCGTCGCCAGCGCGATGAGAGCCAGGAGGAGGAACGAACCCACGCGATACAGGGCCCGCAGAGCCGTGAGGTCGTAGAACACCACCTTGAGAAGCGCCAGACCGGAGACGGCGAGCCCCGCGATCCTCACGGGACGGCGGTCCCGCCAGAACCCCCAGGTGAGCAGTCCCCCCGCATAGCACAGCCAGAACACGCTGACCGCCAGCGCCCGCGCCAGGGTTCCGCTCGAGGGGGGGAACACCCGGAGGACCTCGATGGTGCCGCCGGCCAGTCCCAGCAGCAGGGCCACGGCCCGAACCGCCGACCGGAAGCCATCCGGGGCCCGCCCCGACCCGCCAAGGAAGCGTGGCATCCGGACGAGACCGGGCGGTCGGCCCGTTCCGCTCGCCTCCGAGCCCGCCAGGGGGCCGCCGAGGAGCACGAGGCAGGCGAGAATCAGGTACAGGGACCACGCCCAGGGTCCGCCCAGCGCCGTGATCGCCGCGTCCCCGATCGGCCGTGCGTACAGGTCCAGAGACAGGAGCCGCAGGGCCGCCACGACCTCCAGGGCGGGCCCCACCCAGCGCGCCGACGCGAGCGAGCGCGGCCGGGTCAGCAGGCCCGAGGCCAGGCCCAGGAGTGCCAGCGCGCAGGTGGCGACCAGTCCCGTGAGCTCCCCGGCCGCCGCCCAGGCCGCGATGGCCATGCCGACCGCGTGAGCCGCCGTGTTCCTGCGGGCAATCCCCCCTGCCAGGTAGGGCAGCGCCGGCAGGACCAGCGTCAGCGCCGGGTGTGCAGCCAGGCCCGCCGGGGCCGCCGCCTGCGCCGCGAGGGCCCAGCCCAGCCCCCCGGCCACCAGCCACGGCCAGGCCGGCGCCTCGCCACGCGCCGCCGGCCGGGCCGGGACAGCGCTCCGCCGCGATGGACGCCGAAGCCCCAGGCGCCACGCCGGCAGCGCCATGATCGGGAAGCAAGCGTACAGGCCCCAGGCGGCGGACGTCCCCTGGACCCGGAGGGCGGCAGCCACCAGGAGTGTCCAGGAGGCCGCGACGACGAACCCCCGCAGGCCCGGCCAGCCCCGCACCCTGGCCGCCATGGACGCCAGTGCCCCACCGCCGGCGAACGCCAGGCCCAGGAGCCACGGGTGGGCGGCATCGAGGGCATAGGCGCCCAGGAGCAGGTAGGCGCCCAGGGCCGCCACCCCGAACGCCGCCCGCCAGCCTCGCAGCGCCGCCACCGTACCGGTGCCGAACGCCACGAACACGGCGTAGACGACGAGCAGGTTGGCCGCCCCGGCCGCGTCGGGCAGGAGGAGGGGAGCCAGGTAGGCGCCCGCGCCCGCCAGCGCGGCGAGGACGTGCTCGTCCAGGCGCGCAGCCCGCATGAGCATGACCATGGCCACCAGGCCCAGGAGGAGGATCCCGGACCACGGCGGCACGATCCGGTGCGGGCCGGCGGCCGCCCACACGGCCAGGTACGCCACCGCGCCCCCGCCTCCCACCAGCGCGGCACCGTAGTGCCGCATGCCGCGACCGACCAGCCGCTCTCCCTGCCACCACAGCACCCCACCCACCGCGAGCCCGGCCAGGATCCGGAACAGGGGGGAGATCCAGCCACGCTCGAACGCGTACTGCAGCAGGAAGGCGGCCGAGACCACCAGGGCCAGGAGCCCGATGACGAGCAGACCGCGCTGCCCCAGCCACTGCTCCACGTCGGGGCCGGGCCCCGGACGCCCGGCCGCGAGCCCCTGCGGGGCGGCCTCGCCGCCGAGCGGCGTGGCTTCCCCCGCGGGCTCGGGGGACGTCGGCCGCTCCTCCTCGCCGGCGGCCCGGGACCGGTGCGCCGCTTCCTCGGGCGTCAGCCCTCCCAGGCGGATGAGCATGGCCCGGCGGAGCTGGCCGATCTCCTCCTCGAGAGACGCCATGCGGCGCTCGAGCCGGTCGATGCGAGGGTCGTCGGTCACCGCAGCGTCCACAGCGCGGCGTGGGCCCGCACGCCGCCGGCGGCACCGTCCGACTGGCTCACGCCCACGACGAGCCCGCTCTCGTCGAGTCCGTAGGCCTGGCTCTGATCGCCGCCCAGCGTGCCGAGGTCGGTCGGGCGCCCGTCACGCCACAGCACGGCGTGGAACGTCGGCGGCCGGCCCGGGGACGCACCGAGATCCGCCGTGCCCACCACCGTTCCGGCGGCGCCGATCGCCCGGGCGTGGCTGTCCGGTCCGCCCAGCGTGCCGAGGTCCCGCATACCGCGCCCGGCCTCCCACACGAAGGCGTGCTCCGAACCCGGCTCCAGGCCGGCGGTCCGGACCGCACTGGTCCCGGCCACCTGGCCCCGGTCGTTGATCCCGTACGCCCGGCTCTGTCGGCCGCCGAGAGTGCCCAGGTCCCGCATGCCGCCCCGCACCTCCCACAGGAAGGCGTGCTCGGCGCCGCTCACCAGCCGTCCCCGTCGGACGGGCGTCACGTCGCTCGAGCCCACCACCTGGCCCCGGTCGTTGATCCCGTACGCCCGGCTCCGGGTCCCCCCCAGCGTGCCGAGGTCCTGGATGCGGCCCGCCCGCCACAGCACGGCGTGCGCGCCGATGGCGTGCAGCCGACCCGGCTCGACGTCGCTCTCGCCCACGACCTCCCCGCGCTCGTTGATCGCGTAGGCCCGGCTGTCTCGCCCCCCGAGCGTTCCCAGGTCCCGCATGCGCCCATCCTCCCAGAGGAAGGCGTGCACAGCGATGGGACCCTCCCGCGGCAGGGCCGTGGTGCTGGCACCCACGACCTGGCCCCGGTCGTTGATCGCGTAGGCCCAGCTCTGCCGACCGCCCAGCGTGCCCAGGTCCCGCATGCCCCGGCCCGCCTCCCACAGGAAGGCGTGCAGGTCACCCGAGGCCGTGGCGCTGGTGCCCACGACCTCCCCACGACCGTTGACGCCGGCGGCCTGGCTGGTGGCGCCGCCTAGCGTCCCCAGGTCCGTGACCGCGGCGCCCCGGGGCGCCGCACCCCGTGGCGGGGCCGCCGCGACCACCAGGAGGAGGGTGGCGAGAGCGGGCGGTCCGCCCCGAGCGATCACCACGCGATGCCGTAGTCCTCGCCGTAGTCGCTGGCCGCGCCCCAGAAGGTGCCGTGCTCCCAGTCGACGAAGATGGCGGTGATGGGTCCGGAAGTGCGGTCCCGGAAGTCCTCGGTGTAGCCCATCTGCCGGAGCTTCCAGCGCACCCACGGGGGCGTGTCCGCGTTGAGCGTGATGTGGCCGGGCCTGGAGCCGTGGTCGCCGAACGAGCTCCGCATCTGGTAGCTGTTGAAGTTGGGTGCCTCGGCCGCCTGCTGGACGTTGAACCCGAAGTCGACCACGTCCAGGAAGAACTGCAGGAGGTTCTGGTCCTGCGTGTCGCCTCCCTGTACGGCCATGGCCAGGTAGGGCTTTCCGTCCTTGAGGGCGAGGGTCGGCGTGAGCGTGGCGCGCGGCCGCTGGCCCGGCTGGACGACGTTGTACGGGTCCTCGGCCGAGTCCAGCACGAAGCTCTGCATGCGCTCGCTGAGGCCGACGCCCGTGTGGCCGGCGACGACGGCGGGGATCCACCCGCCGCTGGGCGTCACGGAGATGACCCACCCGTGCGGCCCCGCCGCCTCGATGGAGGTGGTGCCGCGGGTGAACGACTCCAGGAAGGCGCTGTCCACCGGCGCCCGGTTCGCCATGGCCAGGCGCGCCGCCTCGGAGGGCGACGAGGAGCTCTGCTCAGCCGGGGCCGGGCCGGTAGTGTGCCAGCGGGCCAGGTAGTCCAGGAAGGGGTTCGTCCCCTGCTGGTACTCGTACGGGTTCCCCGGCTTCACGTCCGGGTCGTTGTGGTCCGGGTCGATGAGCTTCGCCCGGGCCGCCGCGTAGTCCCTGGACAGGAGCCCCTGGATGGGCTCGGCCGGCGGCACGTATGGGTCGCCGTAGTAGAAGTCCCGGTCCGCGTAGGCCAGGTTCATGGCCTGGTAGATGGTGTGGATGTAGCGGGCGCTGTTCAGCCCCATGTCCTCCAGGTCGAAGTGCTCGAGGATGTTGAGGACCTGCAGCATGACGGGGCCCTGGACCCAGCTCGTCAGCTTGTAGACGTCGATGCCCTTGTAGGTGGCGTGGACGGGCTCCTCGATGTGGACCTTCCAGTTCGCCAGGTCCTGCGTGGTGATCAGCCCGCCCTGCTCCTGGACCGAGCGCGCCAGCTCCCTGGCGATGTCGCCCCGGTAGAAGCGGTCGTAGGCCGCGTAGATGGCCTCCTTGCGGGTCTTGCCCTGCTTCAGGGCCTCCTGCTCGGCGTCGACCAGCTCGTGCAACGTCCTGGCCAGGTCGGGCTGCCGGAACACCTCGCCCGCGTGCGGGGCCTCGCGCGCTTCGCCCGGGTGTGTGAGAAAGAGCGCCCGCGAGTACTTCCACTTCTCGATCATGTCCTTGTAGTGCTCGATGGAGTTGGCCGTCTGGGCCTCCATCGCGTACCCGTTCTCGGCCATCTCGATGGCCGGGGCGAGGACCTGCTTCAGGCTCATGGTGCCGTACTCGGCCAGCATGGTCATGAGCCCGCCGGGCGTGCCGGGCGTCACGGCGGCCAGCGGCCCGTAGGCGGGCGGGTACTTCAGCCCCTTCTTCTTGAAGAAATCGGCCGTCGCGCCCGTGGGAGCCACGCCGAGCGCGTTGATGCCGATCACCTTCTTCGTGTTCGGATCGTAGATGAGGGCCTGCGTCTCCCCGCCCCAGGACAGCACGTCCCACATGGTGGCCCCGGCCGCCAGCATGGCGCACGCGGCGTCCACCGCGTTGCCCCCCTCCTGGAAGATCTGCGCGCCCGCCTCGGCCGACAGCGGCTTCCCGGTGATCGCCACCCAGTGCTTGCCGTGCAGCACGGGCTTGTGGGTCACCTGCGCCGCCACCGGCCGCACCGAGGTCGCCAGCAGCCCGGCGAGGAGGACGAGGCAGGCGACTCGAACCCGCGGACCACGCGCCCCCGAACCTCCATCGGGTCGGCCGTCCCGCCGGTCGTGCGCACCCACGTCGGAGGCCTCGAGGGCCGTGACCCGGTCCCTGTGCGGGTGTACGTCGTGTCTCGCCATCATCTCCTCGCTTGCTGTGGCCGCGCGTCAGTCGCCGGAGGGCGAGTCCCGGGGCGGCAGCACGACCAGCTGACCGTACATGAATGGAGCGTGCGACGGAATGTCGCACACGAACCTGAACAGTCCCACACGGGACGCCACCACCGTGTCGATCACGGTGGACTGGCCGGGCAGATCGAGGGCGGCGTGCCCGTCCAGCGCGAAGGTGTGAAGGTCGTCCTCCGGGTTCACCAGCACCAGGCGGAGCGTGTCCCCACGGTACGCCACCAGGACGGACGGCTGGAAGGCGTAGATCTCCTTGCCTTCCAGGACCCCGCCCCCGCCGAAGTCCTTCTTCAGGAACGGATACAGGTCCTGCTGCTCCTTGATGAGGAGCGGCACGGCCGTCACGGTGAAGCTCCGCAGGCGGGGTCGGTAGGCGTCGCGTCCCGAGGCCTCACGGCCACCGGCGCCGGGCCCGCAGGCCGCGGCTCCGAGGAGCGCGAGGGCGCCCGCGACGAGGCGGAATCCGCCGCCTGCGCGGCGTGAGCCCGCGTGCCTCCGCTCGACCTCCATGCGGCCTCCCCCGGGGGTGGTGAGCCGTCGCCCCTCCTCGGCGCCCGGCATGCCCAGCCTAGAGGACGCCGCGGGGCTCGGCAACGGCACGCCCCCTGCTGGAAGGCGCACCGCGGCTTCTCGCTCTCACATCGCGCACGGAGGAGACCGATGAATCGACACGTCTTACTAGCGGCCGCGCTGCTGGCCGCCCCGGCGGCGCTCCTCGCTCAGGGCACCGGCGACGCGCCCGGACCTTCGAGGGCGGCTCCGTCCACTCCGGTGCCACCGTCCGTCGCCACCCGTGTCGTGGTCCACGTCGTCGCCCACGACGCCAAGGTGATCGGCTCGCACGTCGGCGGAGTGCGCGTCGCCGTGCTCGACGCCGTCACCGGGGACACGCTGGCGTCGGGTCTCCAGTCCGGCGGGACCGGGGACACGAAGCTCATCATGCAGGACCCACGGGTGCGGGGTCGGGCACTGTTCGACACGCCGGGCGCGGCGTCGTACACGACGACACTCCAGCTGACGGAGCCCACCCGCGTCCGCATCGTGGCCGAGGGTCCCCTCGGGATCCCCGACGCCGTGCAGCGCGCCTCGACCACCCTGGTCGTCTTCCCGGGGGAGAGCCTCACGGGAGACGGCGTCGTGCTGGAGCTGTACGGACTGGCCGTGACGCCGACGCTCCCGGGAGCGACCGCCGCCGGGGCCGCGAGCGGTGCCGGCGCGACCGACCGCCCCCTGGGGGTGTCCGGGCCCACGATCGCCATTCGGGCCACCGTCACCATGCTGTGCGGCTGTCCGATCACGCCGGGCGGGCTGTGGGACGCGAACGGGGTCCGCGTGCGGGCGCGACTGGTGCGGGGCGACCAGGTGGTGGCCGAGGTCCCGCTGACCTACGCCGGGCGAGCCAGCACGTTCGAGGGAAGTGTCAGCGCGCCCGCCCCCGGCGACTACCGGCTGGTGGTCCTCGCCTCGGAGCCGGCGCGCTCCAACTTCGGCCGGGCCGAACGCTCGATCCGGGTGAGCGGCGGCTGAGGCTCAGCCGTCCCCGCCGCCCGCCGGCGCCAGGGCGTCCAGCGCGTGGAACTCCCGATCGTCCAGCTCCAGATGGGCGGCCGCCAGGTCGTCCTCCAGATGCTCGACGCTCGAGGTGCCCGGAATCGGAAGCATGACCGGTGACCTGCGCAGGAGCCAGGCGAGCGCCACCCGGGCCGAGCTCACCCCGCGCTCGCCGGCGACTCGCGCCAGGGGGCCGTCCCCCCGGGCCAGGGGCCCCGCGGCCAGCGGGTACCAGGGGAGGAACGCCAGGCCGTCACGCTCGCAGGCTTCGAGCACGGGTTCCGAGTCGCGGTCCTGCAGGTTGTAGCGGTTCTGGACCGAGACGACGTCCGCCACCCGCCGGGCCACGGCGAGCTGCTCCACGTTCACGTTGGACACGCCGATGTGCCGGATCTTCCCGGCGTCGCGCAGCTCGACCAGCATCCCCAACGATTCCTCGAGGGGCACGTCCGGATCCGGACGGTGGAGCTGGTACAGGTCGATCCGCTCCAGGCGGAGCCGCCGGAGGCTTCCCTCCAGCGCCGATCGCAGGTGCTCGGGTCGCCCGTCGGGATGCCACTCGCCCGGTCCGCTCCGGGTGAGCCCTCCCTTGGTCGCGATGACGAGCCCGTCGGGATAGGGATGGAGCGCCTCGGCGATGAGTCGCTCGGAGACCTCCGGCCCGTAGGCGTCGGCCGTGTCGATGAAGTCGACGCCCAGCTCGACCGCCCGCCGCAGGACGCGCCGGGCCTCGTCGGGGTCGTCCGGAGGGCCCCACACCCCCTCTCCGGTGATCCGCATGGCGCCGAAGCCCATGCGCTGGACGGTGAGGTCACCGCCCAGCGTCAGGGTTTCGGCCGTCTCCTGGACGTGTGGCTCGGTCGGCATGGTGTCCTCGCTCGGAGCGCGTGATGGAGTCCGCTCTGGACCCTCATCCCGAGCATGGCCCATGCCGGGGATTCGCCTACGGTCCGTGGACGGACCACACGCTGGTGCCGCCCGCCGAGTCGAAGGCGATGACCTGGTAGCGCTCGGCCGGCGCGCTCGCCATGCCGGGAGAGCCGCCCGGCATGCCGGGCACGGCCAGGCCCCGGATGGCCGGCCGCTCGACCAGGAGCCGCTGGATGTCGGCGGCGGGCACGTGGCCCTCGATCGTGTATCCATCGACCGTGGCCGTGTGACAGGCCGCCAGGTCTCCGGGCACGCCCCCCTGGCGCATGGCGGCGTCGAGGCTCGCCTGGTCGACATCCCGCACCGTCACCTGGAATCCCGCATCCGTCAGGTGGCTGACCCACAGGCTGCAGCAGCCGCAGGTGGGGCTCTTCACCACCTCCACCACCGGACCCTGGGCCCGGGCGGAGGGACGGAGAAACAGGTAGCCGGCGCCGGCCAGCACGACCACCGCAGCAACGATCCAGGAGGTTCGGGAGATACGCATGGGGGACTCCTCGCTCGGCCCGCCGTTCGGGGCAGGGTGGGCATCGGTCCCGGGGCGGCGGCCGGCCGGGCTGGCGTCCGACCCGGGTCGGACCTCCCCAAGATCGACGGCTACGGGCTCGGCGTCTGTCGGGCAGAGTCCGGAGCGCCTCGTAGAGGATTTCCCCTCGTGACCCCGGGGCGGGCGCGACGGCTCCGGGGAGCGGAGCCCCCGCGGCCTTAGAGGTCCGCTTCGAACCTCATCCCGAGGACGAAGGCGTCGGGGACCGAGGAGGCGGCCGCCGGGTGGTGGATGAGCTGCACGTCGGGCTGTACGGCGATGGCGCCCGTGAGCCGGACGTTGTAGGACGCCTCTCCGGTCAGCTCCCACGACGCGAGCCCGGGGGCCGCGCCCATGAGGCGCCGGCTGCGACGGGCCGCCGCCAGCCCGAGGCCGAAGCGGTCGGTGGGGCGGCCGGGGATCAGACCCGTGCTGCTCACGCCCAGCACCACGGACGAGGAGGCCAGGCTCGCCCGTTCCTGGGCGGCGCCCAGCACGCCGAACGCCCACAGCTCCCCCGAGCCGTCGGCGCTCGGCCCGCATAGCCGTGCCTCGCCGATGACGTAGGCGCCGTTCCCACCCGACGGGGCGGCCGAGCCCGGCGGCGCGTCCGCCGGCTCGGGCACGTGTCCGGTGTAGCGCCACACGCCGACCGCGAGCTCGAGGTCGTGGGGGGCCTCCTCCCCGGTCCGGCCGGCCCGCCGGCGCCGAACCGTGCTCGGGCGGGCGCCGGCGTCCAGGTTGACGGCGCTCGGGCGCAGGTAGCCCACCTCGGCCACGAGCAGGGCGCCGTCGCCGGCGCCCAGGTGGATCTTCGTACCCCCGGGATCGGCGGGGTCTCCCGGCACACCGTCCGCCACGACCGCCTGCACGCGCCAGCCCTCGCCCAGGAGCGCCCTGGCCCGCAGGGCGAGCGAGGTGACGGGGAAGATGGAAGGCCCATTGACCCCGCTCTGGCCCAGGGCGGGCTCGATGCCGAACGAGCTGTTCAGGAACAGGTCCGCCGAGCCCACCGCGTCGAACTCGGAGTTCACGTCGTAGAGTCCGGCCAGGAGCGACAGGCGGTCCCCGGCCAGGTACTGCTGGACCCAGGCCTCGTAAAGGCGCCACGAGGTGGGCGCGTCGATGTTGTCCAGCGTCTGGAGATCACCGGCGTGGGCCGATGGGCTCCCCCCCTGGTTGGCCAGGCCGTATACGAACGCCGTCAGCCCGGGCACGCCGAGGAGGGACTCCCCGTCCAACCGGAGCTGCACGTCCAGGTTGTCGAGCGCGACCACGCCGGGGTCCACGCCGCCGGCCACCACCCCCACGAGGTCGGCCGTGTACGACACGGCCACCTCCACCCCGCCCGTGTCGGCGGGAACGGCGGGCGGCGGAGCCGCCAGGCCGAGCGCGAGCCCCAGCGCCGGGAGCAACCCCGTCAGGGCGAGACGGCGTGGAGGGTCACGCCCGGCGCGTCCTCGGCCGCCGTGCGCAGCGAGAACTCGGTCTCGAACAGCACCAGGGGCCGGTCCCGGTGGTCCAGGGCCAGCGTGCGGCCGTAGCCGGCCGCCAGGCGGCGGATCTCGTCCTCGTCTCCCTCGGCCCAGCGGGCGTGATGGTAGGGCAGCGGCTGCAGCCGGGCCTCGACCCCGTACTCGTGCTCGAGGCGGTGCAGGAGGATCTCGAACTGGAGGGCGCCCACCGCCGCCACCATCGGCGCCGGGTTCGGCCCGGATTCGGAGAACAGGACCTGGACGGCGCCCTCCTCCGAGAGCTCCCGGAGGCCCCGATCCAGGTGCTTTCGGCGCAGGGGATCCTCGGTGCGGATGCGCGCGAAGTGCTCCGGGGAGAAGCGCGGGATGTCGTCGAAGGCGGGGCCGCCGTCCCCGGAGAGCGTGTCCCCGATCCTGAGGCTCCCTCGATCGTGGATGCCGACCACGTCGCCGGCCACCGCCTCCTCGAGCATCTCACGGTCCTGGGCCAGGAAGCGGCGCGCCGAGGCCAGGCGCACGGGGCTGTCGGTGCGCAGGTTGGTGACCGTCATCCCCGGTTCGTAGCTGCCCGAGACGATGCGAACGAAAGCGATCCGGTCCCGGTGCCGCGGGTCCATGTTCGCCTGGATCTTGAACACGAACCCCCGGAAGGTGGAGTCGTCCGGGCGGAGCTCGCGCCCCCCCACCTCGCGGGGTCCGGGCGCGGGCGCATGCTCCAGGAAGTACTTGAGGAAGAGCTCTACGCCGAAGTTGAGCAGCGCGCTCCCGAAGAAGGTCGGCGAGACGCGGCCGGCGCGCACGGCCTCCGGCGTCGCCTCCGAGCCGGCGGCGTCCAGGAGCTCGACTTCCTCCCGGAGGCGCTCCAGGGCCGCCGCCGGGAACAGCTCGTCCGCCCGACCGTCCGCGAGCGCGACGGTCTCCGCCGCCGCCCTCGTGGCCCCGTGGTCCCCCGTGCGCCGGAAGCGGTGCAGGAGACCCGAGCGCCGGTCGTACACCCCCAGGCACTCGAGCCCGTCCAGCAGCGGCCAGGTCACCGGGGCGCAGTGGATCCCGAGGTCGGTCTCCACGTCGTCCAGGAGCTGCAACGGGTCGACTCCGACCCGGTCGCACTTGTTCACGAAGGTGAAGATCGGGAGCCGGCGCATGCGGCACACGTCGAACAGCTTGCGGGTCTGGGCCTCGACGCCCTTGCGGTTGTCGAGCAGCATCACGGCGCTGTCGGCGGCCAGGAGGGTCCGGTAGGTGTCCTCGGAGAAGTCCTGGTGCCCGGGGGTGTCCAGCAGGTTCAGGTGCCGGCCCTCGTACTCGAACTGGAGAACGCTCGACGTCACGGAGATGCCGCGCTCCTTCTCGACGTCCATCCAGTCGGAGGCGGCGTGGCGCTGCGCCCGCCGGGCCTTGACCGAGCCCGCCAGGTGGATGGCCCCACCGTACAGGAGGAGCTTCTCCGTGAGGGTCGTCTTGCCGGCGTCGGGATGGCTGATGATGGCGAAGGCACGGCGCTTGGCGACCTCCTCCAGCACGCGGCCCGAGGCGGGCGCTGCATCCGGCCCGGTGACGCCGCTCTGGCCGCTCATGCCTCTCTCCCCGGTTCGGGTCCGACCCACCTCGCTCCGGCAACCGTTCGGCGCCGCACGGATGTACGGACGTGCTCGCCGGGAGTTCCTGCCGGCGCGGGGCGGGACCGCATGCCCGGGCGGGCCGCGGGCCCCGAAATGGAAACGCCCTTCCAGGGTCGAACCCTGGAAGGGCGTCCACCGGGCCGCCGCCGGACTCAGAGTCGCGGGACGACCGCGGCGCCCGGACCGCTGGACATGCCCGCGCGCATGCCAGTGACCGGCTCCACGATCTCGAGTCGGTGCGTTACTGCTCCTTCTTCGTGCCGCTGGCGACCTCGATCTGGGCGATGCAGGTGCCGGTCTCGCCCTTGAGGGTCAGGTGCTGCTTGCCAGCCTTCGCCTTCTCGGTGCTCAGCCACAGGGTAGCGCTCGTCCCCTCGGCGGCCATCTGGACGACCTGGGGCGTCTCGTTCTCCTGCTTCTCGCCCTTCTCGTCCTTCTCGTCCTTCTCGTCCTTCTCGCTGCGGGACATCTCGGCCTTGGGCAGATCGGCGATCGCGGCCAGCGTGACGTCGTCGCCCTCGACGCCCGAGATGTTGCCGATCGTCTCGGACAGCTTGACCTGGACCTGCACGGCCTTCTGGCCGGCGTCCACGGAGGCCGGATCGACCTGCGCGGTGCACGTCTTCTGCTGTGACTGCGCCGCTGCCTCGCTGGCCTGCTGCGCATGGGCGGCCGTCGGTGTGAACGCAAACGCCAGCGCCGCCGACATCGCGACCGGGACGGTCACCTTCGTCAGATTCCGCATGTACTACCTCCTGCAAAACGTGGAACTCAACCCTGTGCGTGCCGACCCGCGGCCGACACGTCGTCGGTCCTGTACAGGAGCAAGGGGCGTTCCTGGCGCCGATGAAGGGTCACACCTCACTGTATGACAGGTGATTAGGGTGATACACACCGAGACGCACCCGGGGCCTGGAAAGGCCATATCCGGCAATATTTCCCGGTTGCCGGATTCGGCGGCCGGCAAATGTTACCGGGTGCTTCGAACTCGGCCGGGCCGGGGGTCGGCGCGAGCGACCGACCGGGATCGTCGGGACCGGTGGAGTACCTCCAGCCGGCGACGTGGCACCCTCCTTGAACCCTGGAGCCGGGTGGTACGGGAATCGTCCCCGGGGGAGGCCCCGCCATGAGCGAGACGCTGCGCTTCGGACCCTACACGGTCGAGCTCGCCCGTCCGGACAAGGTGCTGTTCCCGGACGCCGGAGTGACCAAGCGCGACCTCGTCGACCACTACCGGGCCGTGGCGGGCGCCATGCTTCCCTACCTGGACGGACGGCCCGTGGTCATGCAGCGCTTCCCGGACGGGATCGGCGCGGAGGGCTTCTACCAGAAGGACACGCCCGACTACTTCCCGGCCTGGATCCCGAGGGTGACGGTGCGGAAGCGCGAGGGGGGCACGGTCGACCACGTGCTGTGCCGGAACGAGGCCACGCTGGTGTACCTGGCCGGCCAGGGCGTGATCACGCCCCACGTGTGGCTGTCCCGGGCCGACGCCCTGGAGCGCCCGGACCGGCTGATCTTCGACCTCGATCCGCCCGACCACGACTTCGAGCTGGTGCGCCACGCGGCCAGGGCGCTGCGGGCCCTGCTCGGGGAGCTCGGCCTGGAGGCGTGGCCGCTGGCCACCGGCGGCCGGGGGCTCCACCTGGTGATCCCGCTGGACCGGAGCGCGGACTTCGACGAGACGCGCGATTTCGCCCGCCGGACCGCCGCCCTCCTGGCCACGCGGGAGCCCGGGCGCCTGACCACCGAGACGCGAAAGGTGCGGCGGCGGGGCCGGCTCTTCCTGGACTACCTGCGCAACTCCTTCGCCCAGACCGCGGTGCCCCCCTTCGCGGTGCGAGCGCGTCCGGGCGCGCCGGTGGCCGTCCCGCTGGACTGGGACGACGTCGCCGACCCGGAGATCCGGGGCAACGCCTTCACGACCCGGAACGTGCTCGAGCGCCTGGACCGGAACAGGGACCCGTGGGAGGGGATGGCCCGCCACGCTCGCTCGCTGGCGGCGCCTCGCGCCCGCCTCGCGGCGCTCGAGGAAGAGGAAGGAGGAGCTGAGGCCGGCGCCGGATAGGCCCGCGGCTCCGGGACGCGCCGCGACCGGTCAGGTCCGCGCGTCGATCCTTCCGGGCGACTCCCCGTCCAGGGCCATGCACACGACCTCGGCCAGGTGAAGCGCGCGGCGCCCCGTCCCGTGCTCGATCTGGGTGCGGCAGGAGAAGCCGTCCGTGACCACCAGGGTGTCCGCGTCCGCCGCCCGCACGGCAGGCAGCAGCACGCGCTCCCCGGCGGCCATGGAGACGTCGTACTTGTCCGCCTCGAACCCGAAGGAGCCCGCCAGGCCGCAGCACCCGCTGTCGAGGACCTCGTAGTCCAGGCCCAACCGCGACAGGACCTCGACCTCGGCCTCGAGCCCCAGCACGGCCCGATGGTGGCAGTGCAGGTGCACGAGCGCCTTCCGTTCCAACCGGGGTGGAGACCAGGCCTCCAGCCCCCGGACGAGGAACTCGCTCAGCAGGTGGGTCTGGCTCGACAGGCGCCGGGCGTCGGGGTCGTCCGGGAACAGGGCGGTGAGCTCGTCCCGGAACACGGCCACGCAGGAGGGCTCCACGCCGACGAGCGGCACGCCCTCCCGGATCTTCGGCCGGAGGGCGTCGAGGATCTGCCGGAGCTGGCGCCGCGCCAGGTCCAGCATCCCGTAGTCGTACAGGGGCCGCCCGCAGCACAGGGGGCGGTCGGGGAGGGTCACCCGGCAGCCGGCCTCCTCCAGCACCCGCACCGCGGCGCGCGCCGCCCCCGGATGGAGATGGTCGCTGAACGTGTCGGGCCACACCAGCACCTCGGGGCCGGTCGCCGTGCCGCCGGCGGGCCCTCCCCGGTCCCGGGGCGTCGCCGGGGTCCCACCTCCGGCCCGGTCCCCGCCGTCCCCGGCCCCGTCCCCCCGCCGCTCGAACCAGCTCCTGAACGTCTCCTCGGCGAAGCGAGGGAGCTCGCGGTGCTCCGTGAGCCCCCCGAGGCGACGCAGGAGCGTCCCCAGCACGGGGGCCGAAGTGACCGCGTTCGCCAGGCGGGGCGCCCCCGAGGCCAGGCGCGCCCACCAGGGGAACAGCCCCATGGCATAGCCCGCCCGCGGCCGCAGGCGGCCCCGGTAGTGGTGGTAGCGGAACTCCGCCTTGTAGGTGGCCATGTCCACGGAGGCGGGGCAGTCGTGCTTGCACCCCTTGCAGGCCAGGCACAGGTCCAGCGCCTCGGCCACGTGCTCGTCCCTCCACCCGCCCAGCTCGTCGCCGTTCAGCATCTCGAACAGGAGCCGGGCGCGTCCGCGCGTCGAGTGCATCTCCTCCCGGGTGGCCATGTAGGAGGGGCACATGGTGCCCCCCTCGTGGCGGCGGCATTTGCCCACCCCCACGCAGCGCAGCGTGGCGCGCGAGAAGCGGCCGTCGTCGTCCGGGAAGCGGAAGACGGTGTCGACGGGCCTCGGCCGGTAGCCGGCCCCCAGCCGCAGGTGGTCGGTGACCGACCGGGCCTCGATGATGCGCCCCGGGTTCATGCGGTGCTCCGGGTCCCACGCCTCCTTGAAGGCCCGAAAGGCGTCCAGGAGCTCCGGGGAGTACATGTGGTCGAGGAGCGGTCCGCGGGCGACGCCGTCGCCGTGCTCCCCGGACAGCGAGCCGCCGTAGGTCCCGCAGCACAGGTCGGCCGCCTCCTCGACGAAGGCCCGGTAGGCCTCGATCCCCTCGACCGACTCCAGGTCGAAGGGGATGCGCGTGTGGACGCACCCGTCCCCGAAGTGGCCATAGATGGTGGCGTCCAGACCGTGCGATCGGAGCAGCGTCCGGAAGTCACGCAGGTAGGCGCCCAGGCGGTCCGGGTGGACGGCCGAGTCCTCCCAGCCCGGCCGCGTGTCCCCCATGTCGGTGATGCGGCTGGTGGCGCCGAGGGCCGACTCGCGGATCTCCCACACCCGAGCCGCGTCGGCCTCGTCCTCCAGGAGCCGCGCCTCGGGAGCGCTTCCCCCGGCGGAGCGGCGGAGCGCGCCCAGGGCGTCCCGCGCGCGTCCCGTGGCTTCGGCGGCCGAGTCCCCGGCGAACTCGACCAGCAGCCAGCCGCGGCCGGGCGGGAGGACGCCTTCCTCGCCGGGCGCCATCCCCTTCGTCTCCAGGTAGCCGACGATGGCGTCGTCGATCCCCTCGAGCCCGATCGGCCCGTGCTCGAGGAGCAGGGGCACGTGATCGGCCGCCGCCCACACGTCCGGGTAGCCCAGGACGAGGAGGGTCCGCGCCCGGGGCCACTCGATGAGCTTCACGGTCGCCTCGAGCACGAGGGCGAGGGTGCCCTCCGAGCCGACCAGGGCGCGGGCCACGTCAAAGCCGCGCTCGGGCAGGAGCTCGTCCAGGTTGTAGCCGGACACGCGGCGCGGGATATCGGGATACTCGGTCCGGATCCGGTCGGCGTTGGCCTCCGTGATCGCCCGCATGCGGGCGTAGAGCTCGGCCCGCCTCCCGCCCTGCCCCACGATCCGCTCCAGCTCGTCGGGGGCGGTCGGTCCCACCTCCATGACGAGTCCGTCGTAGGTGAGCACCTCCAGGGAGATGACGTTGTCGACGGTCTTGCCGGCCAGGACGGAGTGCACGCCGCAGGAGTTGTTGCCGATCATCCCGCCCAGGGTGCAGGAGGCGTGGGTGGACGGGTCGGGGCCGAAGTTGAGGCCGTGCTCGCGCGCCGCGCGGCGCAGGTCGTCGAGCACGAGGCCGGGCTGCACGCGCGCGGTCCGGGCCTCCGGGTCCAGCGACAGGAGCCGGTCGTAGTACTTCGACGTGTCGAGGACGACCGCCACGTTGCAGCACTGGCCTGCCAGGCTGGTGCCCCCGCCCCGGGCCAGGACCGGTGCGCCGTGGCGCCGGCAGGTCTCGACCGTGGCCAGGATGTCGTCCTTCGTGCGGGGGAGGACGACCCCGATGGGGAGCTGCCGGTAGTTGGACGCGTCGGTGGCATACAGGGCCCGGCTGCCCGCGTCGAACCGGACCTCCCCCTCCACCCGGCGTTCGAGCTCCCGGCCGAGGGCCGCGTAGGCCTCGCTCAAATGGCCACTCCGGCCCGGCGGCGCCTCAACCCGAACCGCCGTCCCGTCCGGGGCCGGCGTCCGCCGACTGCAGTGACGTCATGTCCTCGCGGCCCTGTTCGCCGACCCGCTCCAGGAGAACGTGGGGGGCCTCGGCCTCGAAGTAGGCGGTCGTGTTGGAGAGGCCGCTGGCGATGTTGACCCGGTAGGCCCGGTAGGACTTCCCGCCCACG
>Ga0315556_1000099_pt1 | contig 45962 bp, 43 predicted proteins | sample SalMarSW160310MG_FD_202112 | JGI IMG/M metagenome (GOLD analysis project Ga0315556, IMG submission 202112) | Salt marsh sediment microbial communities from the Plum Island Ecosystem LTER, Massachusetts, United States - Salt Marsh Sediment SW1603-10 ...
TGGACTCGGCCAAAGGCAGAGGACGGAGGAGGCCGCTCCCAGCAACCCAGCCCGCCTCCGACAATCCCCACCAGACACCATGACCGCGCCAAGGAGGGGAGACTCGGTGAACCACAGGGTGTCCCCGCAGGACCTGGTCAGGTATCTGCCGGAATTGCCGATACATAGGTGATGAGCGGCCTCCGATTCATGTCGCAAGATGTTCACCTGCTGGTATCGGTAGTGCCGGTGCCGCTGCTCGTCGCCGACTACACGCCGATCATCGATCGCTTCCAGGGGATGGCGGGCGGGGAGGTGCGTGAGCTCCTGCTCAACGATGCCGCTCTTCTCAACGAGACGCTTCGACTCCCGCTTGCTGTGGCTGCAAGCCCGGAGTGGGTGAGGCTGTACGGCTCGCCATTGTCCGCTGAGGCTCCCGATCTGACCGACCGTCATTTCTCACCAGAGGAGTATCCGGAGCTGCACCGGTCGCTGATCGATCAGTTCACCGCGCCGTTCTTCGGGACGACCACTCTCGTCAACGAGCACACGGCTCCGACGCTGTTGGGTGACGTCACCGTGCGGTCGCACTGGCGGGTCATCGTCGATGATGGCGTGCCTGCATGGGATCGTGTGGTCATAGTCGATCTCGACATCACCGACCTTCGTCGCTCCCGGGCGAAGCTCGAAGAGCACTTGGAGAGGCAACAGCGGCTCGTGAGTTCGGTGTCGCACGAGATCAGGACCCCGCTGGCGTCGATCGTTGGTTTCGCCGGCCTGCTGCACGATTCGTCCGACCTCACCAACGACGAGCGCCAAGAGCTCCTCGAGATTCTCGTTCAGCAGAGTTCGGACATCACCGATATCGTCGACGATCTCCTAGTGGAGGCCAAGAGCGACGCCGGCCAACTCGAGGTCTCGTCTGTTGGGGTTGATCTCCGCGCCCAGGCTGCACAGGCGATCGAGAGTATGGACTTCGAAATGCGCAAGCTCATCCCCGCGCCAGTGACACCCGTTCACTGCATTGGCGACCCCGCACGCGTCCGCCAGATCGCGCGCAACCTCGTCTCGAACGCGAAGAAACATGGCGGTCCAAACATTCAGGTGCGCACAGACAAGCAGCCTGGCGCCGGTCTCTTGATCGTCTCCGACGACGGTCCCGCCATCCCGGAAGAGCAGCGTGAGGGAATCTTCAGTCCCTACGTCCAGTACTCACAGGGATCGAGTGATGTCCCGTCGTTGGGGCTCGGTCTCCACATCTGCCGGACCCTCGCCTGGAAGATGAACGGCGATCTGACCTACCGGTATCTGTCTGGGCGCAGCGAGTTCGTACTACGCCTACCTCTTCGACCCGACGCTTCCGAAGAACAGCAGGCTCCCTCGGAATAGCCATGATGCTGGACAAGTACTCGGGCGCCGCGGTTGTCTGCCGCCGGCGGTTCGGGAACGCCGCCACTCTGACAAGATCCGAAGACGGTCGATGCGCCATCATCCATAAGCCCTTCGTCTCCGGAACCAACTCCACGCTGTCCTGCACGAGATCGGCGGCTACTCCGTGTCCCATTCGCTGAACGGGTGGGCGATCAGGTTGGCGTTGAAGTAGCGGGGATCGGCCGTCACTTCCTCTCCGATCCACGACGGCTTTGCATACCACTCGTCCGGGTCTGAGAGCTCCACTTCCGCAACGACCAAACCTGCGTTCTCCAGATGGAAATCGTCGATCTCCCAGATGTGACCCCGGTGTGGCACCGTGTACCGGGTCTTGAAGATGAGCGGCCGTTCACAGAGATAGTCGAGCATCGAGTCGGCATCCCGTCGAGGGATCTCGTACTCGAACTCCGACCTCTTCGCGCCGACGGTGATCCCCTTGACGGTGATGTATCCGCGCTCCCCGACGGTCCGTACCCTGACGGTTCGCTCCTTCACCGTCGACAGATAGCCCTGCCGGTAGTCGATGCCGTCGGCCATCTCCCGCCACTCCTGTGACGTCACCAGGAATTTGCGTTCGATCTCTATGCCCATCTCAAGCCTCGAATCATCGCCGGATAGCTCTCGTTCGGCCGCCTGTCGATCCCCAGATCTGCGACTACCGCCTCCACGGCGCTCGGATCCGCCGACTCGACCGCGACGCTTTCATAGATGGTGCCGTCGATCTGCACGAGCGACGTTTCGCCCCGACAGAGTCCGAACGACACCAGCGATCGGTCCTTCCGAACCTGAACCACTGCCACCCCGTCGATCCTCTGCGCTGCTGTGATGAACCCCGCCTCATCGATGGCGCCGGCGATCGGCTCTATGGGACTGGCACCCAATGGCCCTAACACGGAACTCTCTACGACACGTCCATCCAACGGAAACGCAGCCTTGAAGACCGGCTTCCATCGCTCCAGTACTCCCCTGACGACGAGCAGCTGCTTGATGTCGACAACGCCCGCCCGGACCTTGACGTTGATGTCCTCGACCCTGGACACGACGTAGGTCTCGCTGCTGTGCCGACGCTCGTACAAGGAGCCCTGCGCGAGGAGTCGCTCACGGATGGACTCGAGATCGACGTCCCAAACCCGGAACTCGTATCGCGGGACGATTTCCATCGACGCGAACGTAGCACCTACCGGACGACTACTCGTCCGAACCGGTTCAGTTGTGGAACGATATGCTCGGCATCGCCGACCATCACCGTCGTCAATCGAGAAGGTGCCAGGTATTCGGCGGCCGCGACGCGTGCCTGTGCCGGTGTCACGGACCGCAGCTCCCGCAGGTAGGTGCGCAGATACCCGAGGTCTAGTCCCCTGGCCAGGAGAGAGTCGATCAGGCTGGCGAGCCCGGCCTTCGTGTGGGCCTGGATCGAGAGCACTCCCATCGCGTAGCGCCGCGCGTTGTCTACCTCTTCATCGGACCAGGCCTCGGATCGCTCGAGTTCCGAGAGTATCTCGGCGAACGCCACCCCCGTCACCTCCGTCCGAACATCGGCGGCGATGGTCACAGTCGAAGCCGCCGCCAAGTGCTGCACCTGTGAGTGAACGCTGTAGGTGTAGCCCTTCTCCTCGCGAAGGTTGGACGCGAGGCGTGACAGGAAGTAGCCACCGAACACGAGATTGGCGAGTCCGAACGCCGTATCACGGACCGGGGCCGGTCCACCCATCCGAATACTGGTCTGCCGGGCCCCCTCCCTGTGCACTACGAGGAGCGGACGACGCCTCCATGCGTCGAGGGACGGCACCGGCTGTGGCCGTCTCCGTGCAACCCACCGCTCCTTCGCGACCGCTTCGAGCAGGCGAGTAGGCGGACTGTCCCCGACGACGGTCATGGCACCGGCGGAAGGCAGCTGCGCGTGAAGCGCGCGGAGCCCGGTCCCGGTGACGTGTCGCACGGCGTACGGAGAGGGCAGACCGAGCCCATACGGATGCCGTCCGAACAGTCGACGCCGGAAGACCTTCTCAGCGATCACGCCAGGCTGCGATAGGGCGAGCACGACCTCCTCGGCGAGTCGGGAGCGTTCGACGCGCACCGGAGCGTCGGGAAACGTGGCGGCGCGAACGACTTCCGACAGCAGCCTCAGAAACTCGGCCATCCGACGGGAAGGAACCGACCCTGTGATCACCAAAGCATCCTCGGTCGTGCCGGCCGCCAACCTCGCCCCCATCGACTGCAGGTCGATATCGAGCTGCATCTGGGATCGACGGTCGGTACCGGCAGTGATGGTTCTGGCAAGCAGATCGCGCGTCGCCTCTCCATCTGCGGTCGTGGCGATCACCGGCACGCGCAGGCGGACCTCGGTGAGTGGCGCCCCGTCCTTGCAGACGACGACGGCACGCAACCCGTTCGCCAGCATCTCGTCGATCATCCTGGGTACTCGAAACGCACGAGGGGGCGAGACCCCCGGGATCATGCGTCACCTCCGGGGAGGAGCCGCAGGTCGGATCGCCGATCCTGGCGAATCCACTCCCCCGCCGTGGCTGCGATCTCCTCTGCGTTGAGCCGCTCATAGCGCCGGGGAATCTCCTCGAGCAGTCCGAGGTCACCGTGCAACAGCACCAAACCGGCAGCCAAGAGGGCTCGGTTGAGCACGTGGTCCATCTTGCGGGTATGCGTGGCTACGGTCTTCGTCACGGAACGGTCCACCTCCTCCTGTGACAGCGTGCCTATGGCGCGTTCCACCTCTTCGTCGATCGCTCGGACGATCTGGTCACCGTCTTGCAGGCGCGGATAGTGGGTGCTGATCTGGAACCGGGTTGGATCCCGCATCTCGAACGGACCGCCCCAGCCAGGAGACTCACCGATCCAGGCATCCACCGCAGTAACGAGTCCGTCCCGCTGCACCAGTCGCCGCTCGAGTCTCGACGCTACGCCGTCGGTCAGGACGGTCCCAAAGATGTCGAGGGCGAGTACGCCGCCGAGATCACGAATCGGGTCGGGCACCCGATAGCCGAGTGCCAACGCCGGGGCCGGCGCGAATGGGTCGGTCACCTCGCCGCGTCGAACGCCATCGGCGATCGGCTCCGCGAACGACGGCCTGCGTGGCCGTCGTCCTCCGCCGATGCCCCCAAAGTGGCGCTCGGCCATGCGGAATGTCTCTTCTGGATCGACGTCGCCGCACAGCGAGAGCACGGCGTTCGCCGGTGTGTAGAAGCGTCTGAAGAACCTCTTGATGTCGGCAAGGTCTGCGGCATCGAGATCCTCGAAGCTTCCGTATCCGTCGTGCGCGTTCGGGTACGTATCGAACATGAGCTCGGGCAACTGGATCCAGGGGAACTTCCCGTAGGGACGATTGAGCACATTCAGGCGAATCTCCTCCTGGACCACCGCCCGCTGGTTGTCCAAGTTCTCCTGGTCGAGCACGAGGGAGTGCATCCGATCTGCTTCGAGGAACAGTGCCAGATCGATCGCAGTCGACGGGAGCACCTCGTAGTAGGCGGTGTAGTCCGGAGTCGTCATCCCGTTCTCGACGCCACCATTGCCGAGTACCAGCCGATCGAACTCACCCTTGGGGACGCGTTTCGAACCCTGGAACATCATGTGCTCGAACAGGTGAGCGAACCCGCTTCTCCCCTCCGGTTCCGAGCGGAACCCGACGTCGTAGAGGACCGACACGGCGACAACCGGGCTGGAGCTGTCGGGCAGGGCCACGACTCGAAGGCCGTTGGAGAGCACCTGGACAGGAGACATCGATCCAAGGATAGGACTGGAGCGCATCCTGGCAGTGTGCCACCATGGTGAAGTGACGAACGGTCCCATGATCGACAACGGTGCAGGCTTTCGTGTGCTGCCCGGTTGGCGCGTCGGGCATCTCGTAGAGGAGTCGACCACCAGATCTGGTCTGCTCGTTCCCGCGGCAACGATCGCCGAGAAGTCGACGGAGGCACTGGCATTGGTCGACGTACAGAACGGAGAACGGTTCTGGGCCGTGCCGACCGACGCCTGGCGATTCATCTGGCCGTCCACTGGACAGGTCGTGATTGCCGTCCGCGAGACGCAGATCATCGCCGAAGAGCAACACGACGACCAGCACCCCGGAGGTCGCTACCTGTGACGACCGGCCGTTCCGAACGGCGGCTTACCGCGACCGTCACCGACCTCTCGGTCGTTCGCCAGCGAGCGTTCCTCGTCGGTTCGATCCTCGGCGGCGAGCCAGAACGCTCCCTCGACGAACTCGCACGCCTCACCGATACGGCCGGCTCGGACCCTGTCGGTCGTGCCGTCCTGCGGGCACGTGCACCCAACCCCGCAACCCTCATCGGGTCCGGTCAGGCGTCCGAACTCGCGAGTGAGACGGCCAGGTTGGACGTGGACGTCGTCATCTTCGACGACGACCTCGCCCCCACCCAGCAGAGGAACCTCCAGAAGGTCTTCACCTGCGACGTCGTCGACCGTCCTGGCCTGATTCTCGACATCTTCGCACAACACGCCACGAGCCGTTCCGGCATGCTCCAGGTGGAACTCGCACTCCTCCGCTACCACCTGCCACGTCTTCGAGGGAGGGGGACTGCGCTCAGCAGGCAAGCCGGCGGGATCGGCACGCGAGGACCAGGCGAAACGAAGCTCGAGACCGACCGGCGCCGGATCGAGCGGAGAATCTTGAAGCTCACAGCGGAACTCGAGAAGCTGGAACGCACAAGAGCCACGCAACGCAAGGCTCGCGCCCGAAACGATGTTCCCTTGATCGCTCTCGTCGGCTACACCAACGCCGGCAAGTCGACGATGCTCAATGCGCTCACCGGAACCGACGTGATCGTCGAGGACCGCCTGTTCTCGACCCTCGACGCAACGGTGCGGCGGCTGGAGCTGCCAGACGGCCGTGGTGTCGTGGTCTCGGACACAGTTGGGTTCGTCCGCCGCATTCCCCACGACCTGATAGCCGCGTTTCACTCGACCCTCGAGGAAATCGCGGATGCAGCGGTGGTCGTGCACATTGCCGACGCGTCCGATCCGGATACGGAGGCCCATATCGCCGCGGTTCGGTCAGTTCTGGAAGAGCTCGGTGCAGCGACGATCCCCGAGCAACTCGTCTTCAACAAGACCGACGCGTCGGACCAGGTGCACCTTCGACGGCTCACTGAACTCCACCCTGGAGCGATCGCCGTGTCGGCACAGCGGGGTGAAGGGCTCGACGGGCTTCTCGATCGGATCCAACGGCTTCTGCCATTCGATGCGATCGAGGCAGTCGTGATGGTCCCCTACGATCGACCCGATCTCCTGTCAACCGTGTGGAACCAGACCGAGGTCCTTCGCGAGGAGCATGCCGACACCGGGACCCGGTTCACCGTGCGGTTGCCACCGTCCCTACGCTCGACCTTCTCTGTGGAGGGGACGCTGGAAGAGCCGACCAACTAGCTCGGTCTTGGCGATACGGCTCGAACCGTCGCGTGTTGGCCGGCGTGTCGTAGATGTCTTGGTTCTACGCGCGACCCGGCGCTCGAGACAACAACACCGGCACGCGTTTCACGCGTGCCGGTGCGTCACTGAAAGCTTCTGGATCAGGAAGCTGCCTTCGCGAAACCGAGCAGTGCCATTCCGGCAATCAGGATGAGAATCACAGCCAGAATGAACCCAACTACCGCCGGGATCAAGACGATCGCCGCTGCAGAGCCCGTAGACACCTCCTCGGACTCTCTCACGGCGATGACAGCGCATACCAGCGACCAGACCCACCCGACGAGACTGCCGATCCACGGGATGATGGCCAGCGCGCTCGGTGCGTAGGCGTACCCGAGTGGCCGGAACACCTCGATGAACTGCGCTTTGCCGCTGAACAGCTTGCCGATGAGCCAGAGAATCCCGGTGCCGATCGCAAGTCCGAGCGTCGGGGCCAGAATGATGGAGAGGAGCCACGAACCAAACCTGAAGTTGCCGGGACCGATGGCCAAGCCGAGCCCGCCGATGGCCGCGGCGATGGCAACCACGATCATCGCCTCCGTCGTCTTGGTCTCGTCGGCCGACACCTCCTTGTAGAGCGTCGAGTCGAGCTTGACGGCCCTGACCACCCGATCCATCAATCCGCCATTCCCACTGCCCTCAACCGTCACGAGACCCTCCGTTGTAGACGGGGAACATCATTGCACACCGAACGAGCTGGTGTCGGGAATCGTCACCGTGTGGATGCGACCAGGGCAGCTCCGACGATGCCCGCTTCGTTCTCGAGAACCGCAGGCACCACGTTGGGGACGTCGGAGAGTGCCTGGGCGAACTTGTCGAACTTCCGACTCACACCCCCTCCGACGATGACCAGATCCGGTGAGAACAGGCGGTCGATGTACTGGAGGTACAGGTCGACTCGATGACCCCACTCGTGCCAGCTCAGCTTGTCCTCTTTTCGGAGGCGAGCCGCCGCGTAGTGTTCGGCCTCACCACCTCGGAACTCCAGGTGACCGAACTCGGTATTGGGTACGAGCGCACCGTCCGTGAACAAGGCGCTGCCGATGCCGGTGCCGAACGTGAGTAGCATCACGACACCATCTCGTCCCTTGCCTGCGCCGAAACGCATCTCGGCGACACCGGCCGCGTCCGCGTCGTTGAGCAGGGTCACCGGAAGGCCCGTCGCCTTTCCGAAGATGTCGTGACCGTCGACCCCGATCCACGACTTGTCGACATTGGCCGCCGTGTACACGACGCCTCGTCGTACCACCGACGGGAAGGTACATCCGAGTGGCCCTTGCCACCCGAAGTGGTGCACGAGCTCGACGACAACCTCCGCGACTGCCTCAGGTGTTGCCGGCTCGGGAGTGAGGATCTTGAACCGGTCGGCTGCGAGCGCACCCGTCTCGACGTCCACCGGCGCCCCCTTGATACCCGAACCACCGATATCGATACCCAGGATCTCCATGACCGTGAGGATAACGAGTCAGCCGTCCATTGAGAGTTCGAGCGCGGCAGCAACACCTGGGCGAGACGGGCCGCTCATCGTCTTGTGTCGGATTGACGAATCTCGATAGCATCGGTCGTGTGTGACACGATCGTGGTCGTACGTCCGAGCGGCGTGCTCTTCGCCAAGAACTCGGACCGCGATCCCAACGAGGCGCAGATTCTCGAGTGGCAGCCGAGGCGTTCGCACCCGGTTGGAGCAACGGTTTGCTGTACACACATCGAGATCCCACAGGTTCCCGAAACGAACGCCGTCCTCCTCTCGAGGCCTTTCTGGATGTGGGGCGCCGAGATCGGCGCGAATGAGCACGATGTCGTCATCGGCAACGAGGCCGTCTTCACCGACCAGCCCTACAAGAAGACCGGCCTGACCGGTATGGACTTGATCCGTCTGGCGCTCGAACGTGCCCACTCTGCACGTACCGCGGTCGAAACCATCACCACGCTGATCGAACGGTACGGCCAAGGAGGAGGGTGCGGCTACGAGCATCCCGACTTCACCTACCACAATAGCTTCATCGTCGCCGATCCAGCCGAGGCGTACGTTCTCGAGACGGCAGGATCGCTGTGGGAGGTAGAGCAAATCACCGAGGGAGCCCGGTCGATCTCCAATGGGCTGACGATTCCGGGATTCGCGAAACACTCCGACTTCGTGAAGACCACCATCTCGGCGTGCAGGGTCCGCCAACCGCTCACACAGCGGATCGCCGCCGGGGCAACCGAAGCCGGTGACTTGATGTCACTCCTGAGAGACCACAACGGACCGGCACCGTCCTATCACCTCCTCGCTGGAGCCATGGGGGCGCCGTGCGTCCACGCTGGAGGGCTGGCAGCCGGTTCGGAAAGCGTCGCCTCATGGGTGGCCGACCTGTCGCCCGACAGCTCGATCCACTGGGTTACAGGCACATCCGCTCCATGCACGGGCATTTTTAAACCCGTCACTGTGGATCGTCCCGCCGACCTCGGACCGCCACCCACCGGCACCTTTGACCCGGAGACACTGTGGTGGTCCCACGAGCGGCTTCATCGTCGTGTCCTGAAGGATCCCGATCTCTACCGCTCTTTCGTGCCAGAGCGCGACGACGTCGAACGTCGGTGGCTGAAGGATCCGCCGCCGAGCGAAGAGGCGTTCGCCACGGCCGCCGGTCTGCTGGAGTCGTGGCTCAATCGGATTCCCGAGACACCGGATCGCCGGCCCGGGCTCGTCCGACGGTACTGGCGGGTGAGGAACCGTCAGGCCGGATTCTGATCGGCGACCCTCGTCCGTACAAAGAGCCATGGGGCGCCGAGCGTTACCCATCCGCCTACGAGTCCGTACCGAACGAGCCGTAGCAGTACGGCGGGCTCCAAGCCTGCGAACAGCGCTCGCAGTCCGACCCACAATCCGACCAGCACGACCACACCGATCACAAACCGCTCCCCCCGCCGCACCGTCGTACCCTCGGTGTCGAAACGCACCAGGCGTCGTTCCAGCACCACCCCGACCCCGACACCGAGCGTCGCGCCCACGCCGGTGACGACATCATCGGTGCGCTGGAAGAGGAGAACGGCCAGCGGCACCACTGCAACGATGATCAGCTGCCACGCGAGAACGAGACGGCGGAACCACCGCTCGACCACCGGCCAGCCGCGCATGAACAGCCACAACACCAGCAGGCCGATGACATACCCTCCAAGCACGTCGGTCGGGAAGTGCACCCCGAGGTAGACCCGGGAAACCCCCACGCCGACGGCTACCACCACTCCGAGGACCCACACCCACCGCCGTCGGGCCCAACCACCGAGGAGCCCCCATACCGCTGTGGCGTTCTGCGCGTGCGCCGAGGGGAACCCGTTGGATGGCTGCGTCTCGATCGCCTTGATACGCGAGTCGTACGTGTACGGGCGGGGCTGGTCGACAAGCACTTTGATCACCGTGTTGAGCAGTGCCGAGAACACCAGCATCGCCATCAATCGCACACCGAGCGCGCGATCCACACACCAGTACACGAACGGCAACACGAGGAGATAGAACTCCTGGCTCCCGAGAAACGTCAATGCTTTGAAGAGCCCAACGAGGGAAGGGCTCGCCTGCTGCATCCACAACACGACGTCGACACCCCATCGCAGGATGCCTTCCATGCGGCTCCCTTCTTCCGACGAACCCTACTGGCGGGGCAGGTACCATCTGAGATGAGATCAAGGAGTCTGAACTGAACCCCTACCGCCTTCCGACCACCGCGCGTCCGTCCCGCTACAACATCACCCTTCGACCGGACCTCACGGCCGCGTCCTTCTCCGGCACGGAGACCATCACCCTCACGGTGATCGAGCCGACCGACGAGTTGATACTGAACGCCATCGAGCTGGAACTCGACGCGGTGAGCCTGGGTGATCGGATCCTGTCGGTCTCGTACGAGCCTGAAACGGAACGAGTCCACCTCTCGGATGGTGCACCTATCCTCTCAGGCGAACACACCCTCACCGTGGCCTTCCGCGGCATCCTCAACGACAAGCTCCACGGGTTCTACCGCAGCACGTTCGAGGACAAGGACGGAGAAGGACACGTCATCGCCACCACCCAGTTCGAGGCGACCGACGCAAGGCGGGCGTTCCCGTGCTGGGACGAACCGGAGTACAAGGCGGTGTTCTCGATAAGCCTGGTCGTTGACGAGGACCTGCTCGCTATCTCGAACGGAAGGGAGATCGGCAGGCGTGGGCTGGGCGACGGAACGGTCGAGGTGACCTTTTCGGACACACCGAAGATGTCTACATACCTCGTGGCATTCGTCGTCGGACCATTCGTCGAGACCGGACCTGTCGAGACAGCCGGTGTCCCGCTCCGAGTAATCCACCGGGCGGGGCAAGAACGGCTGGCATCGTTCGCGCTCGAAGCGGGCGCTCACTATCTCCAATGGCTGAGCAACTACTACGACATTCCCTACCAGGGCGACAAGCTCGATCTGCTGGCGATCCCAGACTTCGCGTTCGGAGCGATGGAGAACCTCGGGGCCGTCACCTTCCGCGACAGTGCCCTCCTCGTCGATCCCGACACCGCCTCGGACGGTGAGCTCCAACGTGTTTCCGAGGTCATCGCCCATGAGCTCGCCCACATGTGGTTTGGCGACTACGTGACGATGAAGTGGTGGAACGGCATCTGGTTGAACGAAGCGTTCGCAACGTTCATGGAGATGGTCGCCCAGGACGACTGGAAGCCCGAGTGGAAGACATGGCTCGGTTTCGCGCCCGCACGCAGTGCGTCGATGGTTCTCGACGCACTCGATTCCACGCGACCCGTCGAGTTCGAAGTGATCGCACCGCACGAGGCGGACGAGATGTTCGACCTCCTCACCTACCAGAAGGGGTCCTCACTGCTTCGAATGCTCCAGAAGTTCCTCGGGGAAGAGGTGTTCCGAAAGGGCGTCAAGACCTATCTCGAGACCCACGCGTTCGCCAACACCGAGACCGGCAACCTGTGGGCTGCCCTCGAGCAGGCGTCGGGCCGGCCGGTCGGCTCGATCATGAACTCGTGGATCTTCACAGGCGGTCACCCACAGGTGAAGGTCGATGTGGTCGACAATGGCATCGCCCTCTCTCAACGCAGGTTCCAGTTCGAGCAAGACGTCAACGACGACCTGTGGGAGATCCCGCTGAAGATCGCATACCGAACCGTCGACGGGACCAAGCACATCAACGAGGTCATGTCCGGCCCCGACATCACCATCGAGATAGGAGAGAAGATCGAGTGGGTCCTCGCGAACGCCGGAGGGCACGGGTACTACCGGACGGCCTACTCGCCGGCGCTCCTGGACAGCCTCCTCGAGCACCTCGATGACCTCGGCCCGTTGGAACGCTACGGGTTGGTCGACGACGCTTGGGCGAATGTCGTTGCGGGCGACATGAGTATCGGTGACTACTTGGAGATGCTCACCCGTTTCAAGGGGGAGACCGAGCACGCGATCTGGGAGGCGATCGTCACGAGCCTCGGCAACATCTACCACACGTTCGATCAGCCGATCGACGGCTACATCCGCGATCTCGTCGGCCCGGCGATGGAGAGGCTCGGTTGGGAACCGGCCGAGGGTGAGGACGGTCTCACCAGACGTCTTCGCGGACTGCTGTTCACGGCGCTCGGTCGGTATGGACAGGATCAGACCGTACGTGATGTTGCGGCGGACCTCCTCCCCAGACTGTCCGACCACTCGATCGATCCCGAGATCGAGAGAGCGGTGATCGCCGTCACCGCGAGTGCCGGCATCGCCGACCACGACAGTTTCTTCGCGATGTACAGAGACGCCGACACGCCACAAGAGAAGATGCGCTATCTGCACGCGCTCCCTCTCTTCCCCGATCCTGTCCTCGCAGACAGGACGTTCTCGATGGCGATGGACGGGCGTATCAAGAGCCAGGACGGGCCGTTCGTCATCGGAAGGCTCATCGGGAACAAGAACGCACAGCGGGTCGTTCTCGATCGATTCATGGGTGCGTGGGACAGCATCATCTCGACGTTCCCACCGATGTTGATCCGACGCACGCTCGGGACGCTCTGGACTGCGAACAGGTACGCCTCGGAGATCCACACGTTCTTCGATGGCAAGACGGTCAAGCACGCCGACAAGGCACTCGCTCAGCAACTGGAGAATCTCGACGCCATGTCAGCGTTCCGAGCAAGGGCCGAAGCCGACCTGGCGGCGTATCTGAGCTGACGCATGGATCCTTCGCTCCCGAACCGGTTCTTCGCACTCGTCACCGTCCTCATCCTGGCTGGGGACGCGGGTCTGCTCGTCGTGCTGGCCGGACGCCGCGGAGTGCTGCGCAGGGCCGGTGAGTGGCTCGACGAGGTACTCGGCGGTGCCACCTTGTGGCTCGCGTGGGTAGTTGCGGTCGGCGCGCTCGCGGGAAGCCTGTTCTACTCGGAGATCGTCGGCTTCCGCCCCTGCCAGCTCTGCTGGTATCAGCGTCTCGCCTGGTATCCGCTGGTGCTCGTACTGCTGATTGCTGCTATCCGCCGGAGTCTCCGCATCGCGACATGGGCGCTGCCGCTCGTCGCGGTTGGATGGGGACTGTCCGTCTACCACTACACGATTCAGCTCTTCCCGGCCCTCGACGCCGGTGCCTGCACCACCGAAGTTCCGTGTACCGTTCGATGGATCTGGGAGTTCGGGTTCATCTCGATACCCTTGATGTCCTTCGCCGGACTGACACTGGTTGGGCTCCTGCTGCTATGGGCAAGAAGGAACACATGAAACGCTCCAGATTCACCGCAATCGCCATCGGGATCGCCGCTGTCGCGGTGATCGCCGTAGTCGCCGTTCTGTCCACCAAGGGCGGCGGATCGACGGCCGATGTGAGCCAGATGCAGCCGGTAACGGTCACGGGCACAGCCCTCCCCCGCTATCCCGACAGCGGAGCCGACCCGGCGATCGGACTGTCGGCGCCCGAGATCTCCGGGTTCTCATTCGACGGAACTCCAGTCTCGATCACCGCCGACGGGAAACCGAAGATCATCGCCATCCTCGCCCACTGGTGCTCGCACTGCCAAAACGACGTAGAGCTCCTGACGCCGTACATCCAGGACAACGGAATGCCGCCCCTGGTCGAGTTCTACGCGATCTCGACGCTAGCCGACGCTTCCTCTCCGAACTGGCCCCCATCGAAGTGGCTGAAAGACTGGCCGGTACCCACGATCGCCGACTCCTCCACGAGCCAGGCCGCCCAGGCACTCGGCGTGAGCGCGTTCCCGTTCTTCGTCTTCATCACCGCCGACGGCAATGTGGACTTCCGCTTTCCGGGCGAGGTCCAGCCGGATGTCCTCTACCAGGCGGCGATCACGCTGGCGAACAGCTGAAGAGGCTTGTTCATCGAACATGTTCGATGAACAAGCCGTACCTCGTATCACGTACCCGGTATCGTGCGTAGCGGTGAAGGAACGCGGCCAGGTCAAGTCGCGAGCACCATCTGTTCTTTTTCGTACCCCCTCCCATCTCGATGTCAGCCACCCCGTCACCCGGATAGCACACGACCTGCTGGGCGTCGAGGCTGCAGGTCCGCCTGAATCGACACGACGGTGCGTCATGTAGGTGACTGGATGCCGGTGAGCCGGCGCAGGAGCATGAGTCCTTCGGGTGTGCCTCGCCAGTGTCGTTCGACCGCGTCTGCACCGGCCTGCCGTACGGCGGAGCGGAGCACGCACGCAATCACGATGACGTCATCGGCGTAGCCGAGCACGGGGATGAAATCGGGGACAAGGTCGATCGGTAGCGCCAGGTAGACGAGGAGCGCTCCCAGTCGACGACGGATTCTGCGCGACACCGTGTCGTCTCGCGACAGATCGGCGAGCAGCCGAGCGACATCGGGCAGGAATCGTCTCGCCTCCCGCAGGCTGATGCCGCGAGGCCGCACGACCACCAGGAACACGACGAACGCGACCCAGGTGACTGCAAACGCCACGGCCACACCCACGATGACCCGAACGACTACCACACCCCCATGCTGCCAGACAGTCGCGCCGCGTGGCATCCGATCCCGACACGTCCCACCGCAACACCGGCCACGGCCGGGCGGCATGGGTGTTCGGCCTGAACGGCCTCTCTCCTGAGGGGTTGGCCGACGGGCCGCGAACCTGGAGTCGCCTGGTCCTCGCTGCGGTGGAAAGCAGGCCTACGGACCACACGCACGGGGAGCGACGACCTGGTTGAGAGCATGAAGAGCCAGGAAGCACTCCAAGGGTTCTCTGAACCGGTTCGGGTTCATCACAGACTGCCCCGTTTGGGTCCGGCACACGTGGCCAGTACGACTCGCCCCGAGGCCTTGGGACCGCTAGACGTCGCGTACCAGGTACGAGGTACGTTCCGTCGGTTGTCAACTGACGGAACTATCTGTCATCGCCCACTCCGGGTACTCGTCGTGATCGAGAAATCGGGCGGCGTACAGCTCGGCGAGTTTCTCGTACCTTTCGCCGCCGATGCCGCCAAGCTGATAGAGGAGCGCGACGGTTGCGACGTCTGAGAGGTTGGCGAGCGCCCGCTTTGCGAACCACTGGGGCTCCTCCGCGCCCGCCAGATCGGCGAGTGTGCCCTGCATCGTCTTGAGAGCCCTTTCCGCTACTGGAGATCCAACCGACTCGAGCATCGAAGTGAACTCCTCGACGAACTGCTCGTGGGCGTGCTTTTTGACCATCGCCTCCAGCATGTCGACCGCTTGCACGTTGCTCGGTCCTTCCCAAATCGGAGTGATCAGCGCCTCCCTGTGCCAACGGGCGACGGCGTACTCCTCGAGGAAACCGAGTCCGCCGAAGATCTCCATGCCAAGGCGCGTGATCTCCGCTGCATGGTCGGCGGTCCGGTTCTTGGCGAGATGCGACAGGAAACGCGCGTAGTGATACCGAGGGGTATAGGGAGGACGATCATGCCAGGCACGGTCGAAAGCTTCGACTGCGTGAAACGCGATCGCGAGACCACCGGCCTGCCTGACCGCCAGATCGACCATGTCGCGACGAATCAGCGGCAGCTCCCCCAGGGGACGTCCGAACGCCGTACGTCGCTGCACCCTCGTGAGCGTCTCCAAGTGTGCCTTCTTGGCGATTCCCATCGCGGCGACCGCGTTGGCGAGCCTCGAGACCGTCAGGTTCTCCAACGTGTAGTAGATGCCCTCTTCGGGGGTGCCGATCAGAAACGCCTCCGAACCCTCCAACTCCACCTCCCCCGACGGCACCGCCCTCGTCGCCGACTTCTTCTTGAGGCGCCTGACCCTGAAGTTGAGCGACCCGTCCTCTCGAAGCCGCGGCACCATGAACAGAGCGAGACCCTTCGGCCCCGCGGGCGCTCCTTCGGGCCTGGCTGTTGCGATCGCCACGTCGGCCAACCCGGCACCACTGGCGAAGTACTTGTCGCCCGCCGACAGCACCCACCGATCACCGTCGCGCCGGGCGACCGTCCGGTTCGCCCCAAGATCGCTCCCGCCCTGGATCTCGGTCATCCACGTCGCTCCCCACGCTTCACCCGACAGGAGCCGTTCCTTCCACATGTCCAGTTCCGGCGCGTACTTGTGGAGCGCGTAGGCGGTCTGGTGTGTGATCGTGATGATGCAGTAGAGGCCGGGGTCGCCGAGCAGATAGCCGATCGCATAGTGGTGGTGCCAGCTCCCACCGTCGTAGGCGGGTCGCATCATCGGGGCGAGCTTGGCCAGCAGCTCTCTCTGGGAGGGAGCGATCCGTGCCCGGTCCACGCGGTTGCCGTCGAGGTCGTGCATCACCAGCACGGGATCGGCACCCTGATCGACGTGATAGCCGACTTCGAGGGCCTCTCTGCCCATCAGGTCGCCCCATCTGGCCATCTCGTCGCGGTGGGAGTCGTAGTCGCTCCAGTATCTCGCCAACACCACCTGGAGATCGGCGTCAGCGGTGAAGTGGTTCTGGCCGTACGCGTAGGACTGGAATTCCACTGGTCTTCCTCCTCTCGGCTTCAGCATACGCCGGCGGGCCCAGCCCGCCGTTCTCGGTTGTCAGTTGTCGTTCTTCGGTAGGACAGTCGCCCCGAGGTCCCCCCGGGAGACCAGGCCGCGTTCCTACTGATGACTGACGACTGATGACTGACGACTGAAGACGGTGAGCGGAGCGAGCCAACTACCGTGCCCCCATGACCCGCATCGCAGTCCAGCTCCAACCACAACATGCCGACTACACCGAGATTCGAAGAGCAGTCGCCGCCTGTGAGGAACTCGGCGTCGACATCGTCTACAACTGGGACCACTTCTTCCCCCTCTCCCGGGAGCCGGAGGGCAAGCACTTCGAGGCGTGGACGATGCTCGCGTCGTGGGCGGAGATCACCGAGCGTGTCGAAATCGGGTCGCTGGTGACCTGCAACTCATACCGTAACCCACAGCTCCTCGCCGACATGGCACGCACCGTCGACCACATCTCGGACGGTCGTCTGATCCTCGGCATCGGATCGGGCTGGTTCGAAAAGGACTACGACGAGTACGGCTACGAGTTCGGTACCGCCCCCGGTCGGCTCCGAAACCTCGATCGGGACCTGCCGATCATCAAGAGCAGACTCAGCCGCCTGAACCCGGCTCCGCTGCGGCCGATTCCCATCCTGGTCGGGGGAGGCGGCGAGAAGGTCACGTTGCGTGTCACCGCTCAACACGCTCACATCTGGCACACCTTCGCGAGCCCCGCGCGCATGAATGTGTGGGCCCACAAGAACAACGTGCTGAACGACTGGTGCGCAAAGGTGGGACGTGACCCATCGGAGATCGAACGGTCCGTCGGAGTGAACGCGCAACGAATCGATTTCGCAGACCAGTTGGCTGCAGCGGGTGCCGGCCAGATCACCCTCGGATTCTCCGGGCCCGACTATGACCTGGGCATCGTCCGAGACTGGATTGCCTGGCGAGACAGTCGATGACCGGCGCCGTGGCCCTCGTCGTTGGCGGTCTCGTTCTTCTGACCCTCGCCGCTGACCGTCTCGTGCTGTCAGCAGCTCGGCTTTCGCGCCTTTGGGGTATGTCCGCCGTACTGATCGGAGCACTCGTCATCGGCATGGGAACCTCACTCCCCGAGTTCCTCGTGAGCACCCTCGCCGCTGCCAGAGGAGAGATGGATCTCGCTATAGGCAACATTGTCGGATCCAACGTCGCCAACCTGAGCCTGGTCCTCGGAGCATCGGTGATCATCCTTCCCGTGGCCGGTCATCTGCACACGATCAGACGCGAAGGCATCTTGATGCTGGCTGCCGTCTCCGCATTCGGGATCGCCGCATGGGGAGGGGCCATCACGAGGCTCGAAGCGTGGATGCTGCTAGTCGGCGTGGCACTCTCTGCATGGCTGCTCGTCAGATGGTCGCATCAGGACCTCGCGGAAGGCATCGTCACGATCGAGGTCGACGACCTCGCCCCGCCAGGACGACGCGCCTCCATCGAGGTAGTGATTGGCGTTCTCGCACTGGGCGCGACCGTCGTCGGTGCCGACCTGCTGCTTCTCGGCGCCAGAATCGTCGCGTCGGAGCTGGGGCTCAGCCAAGGCTTCATCGGCCTGTCGTTGGTCGCGGTCGGCACGAGCCTCCCCGAGTTGGCGACCGGGATCGCAGCGGCACGTCGCCGTGAGAACGCTCTCGTCATCGGCAACGTCCTCGGATCGAACCTGTTCAACTCGCTCGGGGTAGCCGGAGCTGCGGCACTTGCCGGAGGAAAGTTCACCACCGACTTTCGGGCCCCGATCGTGTTCATGATCGCCATCTCGACCCTCGCCGGGATCCTGACGGCGACGGGCAACCGTCTGGTTCGTTGGGAGGGCGCCATCCTCGTTGCAGCGTTTGCAGGGTTCCTGACCCTCGGGATCCGATAGGTCCTACCGGGGGTACCATTCCCGCTCGTGGCCGCGGCGATCGAGATCGAAAACCTGACCAAACGTTACGACCGTCACGCAGCGGTCGACGGCCTCAGTCTGACCGTCGCCGCCGGTGAGTCGTATGCACTGCTCGGACCGAACGGCGCCGGCAAAACGACCACCGTCGAGATCTTGGAAGGGTTGCGAAACCGAACGGACGGTTCCGTTCGTGTTCTGGGTTTCGATCCCGAGAAGGACCACCGCGCGATGCACCGCCACGTCGGGGTCATGCTGCAAGAGGGCGGCATCTCCCCTGCAACTCGACCACTCGAGGCGCTTCGGCTGTTCGCATCGTTCCACGACGATCCCAGGGACCTCGACGAGCTCGTCGGCCTCACCGGTCTCTCCGACGTCCTCGCGACCCCGTACAGACGCCTCTCAGGCGGCGAGAAGCAGCGACTCTCGCTCGCACTTGCCCTCGTCGGCAACCCTCGGGTGCTCTTTTTGGACGAGCCCACCGCGGGTATGGACCCCGTCGCCCGGCGGGCGACATGGGCAATCGTCGAGGGACTCCACGACGAAGGTGTGACGACGCTGCTCACCACTCACTACATGGACGAGGCCGAACGTCTCTCCGACCGTATCGGGATCATCAACCACGGAAGGCTCGTCGCCGAGGGGACGCCGTCCGAGCTGATCCAACGCTCAGGAACGGTCAACCTCCTCGCGCAGCCGGGACTCCCGACAGAGACGTTCCCGCTGCCGACACGGGAGATCGCGCCGGGTCAGTATGTGGTGGACGTCGAGGACATAACGCCCGGGGACCTCGCAACCCTCGCCGGCTTCTTCGCCGAGAAGAACATCCTTCTCCGGGAGCTACGAGTCGGTGCGACCGGGCTCGAGGACGTATTCCTCGAACTGACGGCGGAGGACTGATGCGAGCGATTGTCGCCCAGACTCGCTTCGAGCTCACCAACGCCGCACGGCGCGGCGAGGCTTTCCTGCTGCTCGTCCTCATCCCGCTCGGCATCCTTCTCTTCTTCGGCTTCACGGGACTGTTCGGCCTCGCGGTCGACGAGTTGCTCCCCGGCCTCCTTGCGCTTTCGATCCTGTCGGCATCACTGACGAGCCTCGCCATCTCGACGGGATTCGAACGCAAGTACCACGTGCTCAAGCGGCTCGGGGCGACACCATTGCCCAGGTTCGGCCTGATCCTCGCCAAGTCGCTGTCGGTGCTGATCACCGAGATCGTTCAGGTGGCGATCCTCGTCGGGGTGGCGTTCACCCTGTTCGGGTGGCGCGCAGATGTGAATGCGGGGCTGTTCATCGCCGCCCTGCTGCTAGGAACCGCAGCCTTGTCCGGAATCGGCCTGCTGATCGCAGGGACACTCCGAGCAGAAGCGACGCTGGCGGTCGCCAATGGCCTCTACCTCGTGCTGCTCATGCTGGGTGGCATCGTGGTCCCCGTGTCGGTCCTTCCACCGTTCCTCAACGAGGCGGCGAGGATCCTCCCCGCCGCCCCCCTCACCGCGCTGTTCGGAGCTGCCGTCCATGAGGTGACTTTCACCGCGACCGACCTCGCCGCGCTGGTGTTCTGGGCGGTCGTTGGACCTGCACTCGCCACCTGGTTCTTCACCTGGGAAGAGAGCTGACAGCAGACAGCTGACAGCAGACAGCCTCCAAGCCGTCAAGAGAGGCTCGCGTTGAGTGACGCGTCAGCTTCATGCTCGACGCCCAGGAGTGCGGTGCCCACCAGAGGCCGTCCAACCGTCTGGCTGTTGGCTGTTAGCTGTTGGCTGTTAGCTGTTGGCTGTTGGCTCTACCTGAGGAACACGTCCGCGACCATGGCTCCCGACAGAATCGTCAGGTAGATCGTTGAGTAGATGAAGAGGCCCATAGCACGGTCGGGACTGCTGAACAGCCTGATGGCCTCGAGTACGAACATCACACCGAGCACGACTGCCGTGACCCCGTAGAGCATGCCCATCGACGCGACTGGCCACAAGGCGACCGTCGCCGCGAGGGTCAGGACCGCATACACGATGATCTGCACCGAGGTCCTCCGATCCCCGATGAGCACCGGCAGCATCGGGATCCCCGCTGCTTCGTAGTCATCCTTGTACCGCATGGCCAGTGCCCAGAAGTGGGCGGGCGTCCAGAGGAACACGATCAGAAACAGCAACCAGGGGACCCACGTGAGGCCGCCAGTGACCGCGGCCCAGCCGACGAGCGCCGGAGCGCCACCGGCCGCTCCTCCGATCACGATGTTCTGCGAGGTGTTCCGCTTGAGCAGCATCGTGTAGATGAGCACATAGAACAGTAACGCTGCCGTCGACAGCAGAGCAGCCGGAAGGTTCACGAACACCCACAAGAAGGCAAACCCTGCGGTTCCGAGCGTCGCTCCGAACCAGAATGCCGCTCGCGGGGTGATCACCTCCCTTGGGAGTGGACGACGGTGCGTCCTCCTCATCACGACGTCGATGTCCCGATCCACCACGTTGTTGATGGCATTGGCGCCGCCGGCCGACAGAGTCCCCCCGATGAGGGTCGCCACGACGAGCCATGTGCCGGGCCACCCGTGCGCGGCGATCACCATGGCCGGAACCGTTGTGATCAGCAGCAGCTCGATGATCCGAGGTTTCGTGAGCGCGACGTACGCCTTCAGCCGGCCGGACGTGGCCAGCGGGTCGACGATCCGAACCTCAGGTGCGCTCACTCGGCGGCAGCATAGGCCACCTGGGGACCGAACGCTCCGCCGGAAGCCGACGTCCGGACCACACAAATCCTACGGAATGGTTGGCGTAGCTTCTCACAAACCCTTAGTCTCCAACCGCCGCCCGTTGGAGGGAACGTGAACCGCCCGATCAGGAGAGCGTTGCTCGCTGCGCTTTTCGCGCTCTTGCTCGCCGCGTGCGGACAGGTGACCCCGATGGACTCGTTCGCTCCGGCCGGTCCCGAGGCACACCGCATCCTGAATCTCTCCACACCTGTGTTCATCATCGCGGGGGTGATCTTCCTCCTCGTCGAGGCCGCGATCGTGTTCGCCGTATGGAAGTTCCGCGATCGTGGCGACGATCTCGAACCCACACAGATCCATGGAAACACGAGATTGGAGCTGCTCTGGACCATCATCCCCGCGCTGATCCTGGCCGGTGTCGCGATTCCCACGGTCAAGGCGGTCATCGACCTCACGACGAGGCCGGGCGACGGGATGGAGGTCAAGGTGACCGGCCATCAGTGGTGGTTCGAATTCCAGTACCCCAACCACGACATCACAACCGCCAACGTCCTCGTGATCCCCGTCGGCACCCCCGTGGATCTCGAAATGACCTCGGCCGACGTCGTTCACTCCTTCTGGGTTCCTCGCCTTGCGGGGAAACGTGACGTCATCCCCGGTCAGACCACCTATCTCAAGCTTCAGGCCGACGAGATCGGCGAGTATTGGGGGCAGTGTGCCGAGTTCTGCGGACTAGGACACGCCAACATGCGCATCAGGGTCCAAGTCGTCTCACAAGAGGACTTCGATGCATGGGTCGCCGACCAGCGCCAGCCCGCCGTGGAACCGGCGAACGGAACCCCCGCGGCAGCAGGCAAGGACCTCTTCCTGAACAAGGGCTGCACGTCCTGTCACGTCATCGACGGTGTCTCCGACACAGCGCAGGCGGCCGCACCGAACCTGACGCACATCGCGAGCCGCGACGTGATCGCCGGTGCATCGCTCAACTTCACCGAGGACGACCTCAAAGCGTGGCTCGCCAATCCGCCTGCAATGAAGCCCGGTTCCTACATGCCGAACCTGCACCTGAGCTCCGATGACATCGACAGCCTGATCGCCTACCTGGAGGCGTTGAAGTGACACCAATCGCAACGGGCGGCGTGTTGCGGCGCAGAATCCCGGCGACGGGATTCTGGAGCTGGGTCACCACCGTCGACCACAAACGGATCGCCAAGCTCTACGGGTACACAGGCTTCATCTTCTTCATCGTCGGCGGTCTCGAGGCTCTGCTGATTCGTCTCCAACTCGCACGCCCGGAGAACGCGTTCATCACCCCTGCCGAGTACAACTCGTTGTTCACGATGCACGGGACGACCATGATCTTCTTGGTCGTGATGCCACTCGCGGCGGCATTCATGAACTACCTCCTGCCGCTGATGCTCGGAGCGCGTGACGTCGCGTTCCCCCGGCTCAACGCGCTCGGCTACTGGTTCTTCCTTGGAGGCGGCATCGTCCTGTACTCGTCGTACATCTTGGCGACAGCGGGTGCACCGGCGGGAGGGTTCCTGCCCGAGACCATTTCGAGGCTCGGCAGCGCCGCAAACGGTGGTTGGTTCATGTATCCGCCGAACAGTGGAGCTCAGTTCTCACCTGGGTCAGTCATCGACTTCTGGCTGGTCGGCATCGCGCTCGCAGGTGTCGGCTCGCTCGTGTCATCCGTGAATCTGCTCACCACCATCTTCAATCTCAGGGCGCCGGGCATGTCGCTGATGAAGATGCCGGTCTTCGCGTGGATGTCGATGGTCGTCAACTTCCTGTTGCTGTTCTCGATCCCGATCATCACGGTCGCGATCTTCATGCTGATCTTCGACCGCCAATTCGGAACGGCGTTCTTCGAAGCGTCAGGGGGAGGCGACCCTGTGCTGTACCAGCACTTGTTCTGGCTGTTCGGTCACCCGGAGGTGTACATCCTCATCCTGCCTGCGATGGGGATCGTGTCCGAGGTCCTGCCCGTGTTCAGCCGCAAACCCCTGTTCGGCTACGCCGCGGTCGTCTTTGCCGGGATCGCCATCGGGTTCCTTGGCTTCGGCGTGTGGGCACACCACATGTTTGCATCCGGAATCGGACCGATCACTCAAGCCGCGTTCGGTTTGTCGACGATGACGATCGCCATCCCCACCGGCGTCAAGGTGTTCAACTGGATCGCGACCATGTGGGGAGGCAAGCTTCGGTTCACGGCTCCGATGTTGTTCGCCATCGGGTTCGTCGCCATGTTCACGATCGGTGGGTTATCGGGCGTCACCCACTCGATCGTGCCGGCCGACTGGCAGCAGACCGACACCTACTACGTCGTGGCCCACTTCCACTACGTGCTGTTCGGTGGGTCCATGTTCGGTATCTTCGCCGGCCTCTACTACTGGTTCCCGAAACTCACCGGACGGATGTACAGGGAACGGCTCGCCAAGTACCACTTCTGGCTCATGTTCATCGGTTTCAACATGACGTTCGGCCCGATGCACTATCTCGGGCTGATGGGCATGGCACGACGCACGTACACCTACCCGGCCGGGATCGGACTCGAATTCTGGAACATGATCTCAACGATCGGCGCGTTCCTGATCGCCAGTTCCGTGCTGCTGTTCATGGCGAACTGGATCAACTCCCGGCGACGTGGCGCACCCGCCCCCATCGACCCGTGGGACGCGCGAACCCTCGAGTGGTCGATTCCGTCACCTCCACCCGAGTACAACTTCGGCGAGGTTCCCACGGTCCGTTCGCTCGACGACTTCTGGCACCAGAAGTACGACGAGGACGACCTCGGCAGAGTGACCCGCCGCCCGGACGCAGATGCCCACATCGCAGAACTGACCGAGAAGCATCTGCACCCCGAGCACCGGCCGCACCTTCCGTCGCCGTCGGCGTTCCCGCCACTTGCCGGCCTGTCGGCGCTCGGATTCGCATTCGGGCTCCTCTATCACGCCACACCCGTCGGTCTGGGCCTGATCGCGCTCGGCGTCGTCGGTTTGTTCGCATCGTTCCTGTCCTGGGCACGGGAACCGCTCGAGGAGAACGCGTGACATGACGGCGCATACCGAGACCAGCACCGGAATCGACACCCGCAAGTTGGGTATGTGGGCGTTCCTATCTTCCGAGGCGCTGTTCTTCGGTGCCCTCATCACCAACTACCTCCTCTTCAAAGGCCGGGATCTCCAGGGCATCCATCCGAGGGAGCTGCTCAACATCCCCTTCACGTCGGTCTCCTCGTTCGTCCTTCTCATGAGTTCGCTCACGATGGTGCTCGCCCACGCCGCACTCACCCGCGACAACCAGCGGGCTGCCCGAGGGTGGCTGCTGGCGACGGCCGCCCTGGGCGCCACGTTCGTTGGCGGGCAGGTGTACGAATTCTCCAACTTCTACAAAGAGGGCATGACGCTTTCGACCAACCCGGCATCGTCGTCGTTCTTCGTACTCACCGGCTTCCACGGCGCCCACGTCACCATCGGTGTCCTTCTCCTACTGTCGCTGGTCGGCTTGTCGTTCCGTCGCGGTGGACTGACTTTCGAACACGGGCTCAACCTGGAGCTGGTCGGTCTCTACTGGCACTTCGTCGATATCGTCTGGATCGTGATCTTCACGGTCGTGTATCTCATCAGGTAGGAGGGACCCATGGACAGCGCCAAACCCGCCCACCCGTCACCCCGGCAGTACGTCACAATCGCCGGGATCCTGGTGGTGCTGACGGCGCTCGAGGTCTCGCTCTTCTACCTGAATATCGGTGGCATCAACACGCCCGCGCTGATCGTGCTCATGCTGCTGAAGTTCACGCTGGTCGTCGCCTTCTATATGCACCTCCGCTACGAGTCCGGTTTTCTTCGCCGCCTGTTCGCCGCCGGGCTCGCGGTCGCCAGTGTGCTCTACTTCATCGTCCTCGCTACGTTCTACTCACGGGGGTGAGGCTCACCTCGTGAGCCGGTTCTCGGTTCTCGGTTCTCGGTAGGACACTCACCGACAACCGATCACCAAGAACCTGAGGTGTGCGGCGCACGCCTCAGGTTCGCCGCTGTAGGGTTCCCGCATGCGTAGGTTCTTCAAGACCGTTCTCGTTCTCGTCGTTCTCATCGTCGTCATCGTCGCCACGGGCGGGTTCTTCATCGTCCGATCGTCGTTCCCGCAAACCGACGGGGAGCTGACCGTTACCGGCCTGAAGGAACCGGTCGATGTCTACAGGGATACCAACGGCATTCCGCATATCTACGCGCAGAACAGCCACGACCTGTTCTTCGCCCAGGGCTACGTCCAGGCGCAGGATCGCTTCTGGCAGATGGACTTCGAGCGGCACCTCGGTGAAGGACGCCTCTCCGAGCTGTTCGGTGAGTCGCAAGTCGACACGGACGTGTTCCTTCGTACGTTGGGATGGCAAGGCGTTGCCGAGCAGGAGTGGGCGTCCACTTCACCGGAAGCTTCACTGGCCCTCCAGTCATTCACCGACGGCGTCAACACCTACCTGGCCGATCATCACGGCTCGTCACTGGGTCTCGAGTACGCGGTGCTCAAGCTGAACAACCGTGGCTACCAGCCGGCCTCGTGGTCCCCCATCGACAGCCTCGTGTGGGCGAAGGTGATGGCGTGGGATCTACGCTCCAACATGGATGAGGAAATCTGGCGAGCCAAGGCCCTCAAGATCGTGGGTGAGCGAGCGGACGATCTGCTCCCGCCCTACCCTGCCGACCGCCCCGTGATCGTCCCTGATTGGAATGGGGCGGTATCGACTGCCACCGCCCAATCGATCGATGTCGGTGACCTCCTGACCAGGATCTCCGACAAGGTGGCCCTGGTCGATGGCCTGACCGGACCGGCCGGCGTCGACATCGGCTCGAACAACTGGGTGCTCTCGGGAGCATTGACCACGACGGGCCAACCGATTCTCGCCAACGACCCTCACCTCGGCATCCAAATGCCTTCCATCTGGTATGAGACGGGTTTGCACTGTGTAACGGTCTCGAACGACTGCCCGTATGAGGTTGCCGGATTCTCACTCCTCGGTGCGCCGGGTGTCATCATCGGACACAACGCGCACATCGCGTGGGGCGTCACCAACCTGCCGGCAGACGTCCAGGACCTGTACATCGAACGTATCAACCCCGACGATCCAAGCCAGTACGAGGTCGATGGCGAGTGGGTCAAAGCCGACACGAGAGTCGAGACGATCGACGTGGCCGGTGGGGATCCCGTACCGATCAACGTGCGCGTGACCCGTCACGGACCAATCATCTCCGACGTCTACGGCGACCTCGAGAGCTTCGACCTGGACACCAACCTGCCGATGCCCGAGCCATACGCGATCGCTCTCCGGTGGACAGCCCTCGAACCGTCACAAACGCTCGAAGCGGTCGTTGCCATCAACCGGGCACAGAACTGGGACGAGTTCCAGCAGGCACTCGGCATGTGGGACGTCCCCTCGCAGAACTTCATCTACGCCGACATCGACGGGCATATCGGCTACCACACACCTGGCAAGGTTCCGATCCGCAGCGGTTGGGACGGGAGCATCCCGGTCCCTGGCTGGTCGGGCGAGTACGAGTGGACAGGCTATGTGCCCTTCGACGATCTCCCCTCGAGTTTCGATCCACCCGAAGGGTTCATCGTTTCGGCGAACAACGCGGTGATCCGACCCGATCAGCAACCGTTCATCGCGAAGGAGTGGGCCTACGGTACGCGAGCACAGCGCATCATCGACATGATCACCGGCGCAGCCGGACCGATCAGCCCCGACGACGTCCGGGCCATGCAGTTCGACTCCGCGAGCATCCACGCCGACATCCTCATCCCCTGGCTGCTCGGAGTGAAGTCGGACCAGCCGGAGGTGACCCAGGCACAGCAGATGCTGGCGGACTGGAAGGGCGACGACGGCCAGTATCGGTTCGACGCCAACAGCCAGGGCGCCGCGCTGTTCGGAGCCGAGTGGGCCAACCTCATCAAGGCGATCTACTTCGACGACCTCCCCGAGGGACTCCGGCCTTCGGGACGCGACTCGGTGCTCGAAGCAATCAGGCTACTGCTCGACGATCCAACGAATGTCTGGTGGGATGACCAGAACACTCCGGAGGTCGAGACACGAGACGACACTCTCGAACGCTCCCTGGCCAACGCGTGGAACGAGGCATCCGACCTGCTCGGTGACCCGTCGGGATGGCAGTGGGGCGCCCTCCACACGGCGACGTTCCGCAACCAGACGTTCGGGGAGTCCGGCATCAAGCCGATCGAGATGCTCTTCAACCGCGGCCCGTTCAGAGCGCCGGGCGGAACGGACATGGTCAACGCGACGAGCTGGGTCGTCGAGGACGGGTACGAAGTCGTCGCACTTCCGTCGATGCGGATGGTCATCGACTTCTCCGACCTCGACAAGAGCACAGCCATCCACACGACGGGACAGTCCGGTCACCCGTACAACAGCCACTACGACGACATGATCATTCGGTGGTTGACCGGCGGGACGGCGCCGCTGTACTGGGACCAAGGCAGCGTCATCGCAGCCTCGAAGGACCACCTGATTCTGAATCCTTGAGGCTTTGCCTCAAGGATTCAGTCTTCAGTCCTCAGTCTTCAGTCGTCGGTAAGAACGCAGCCGAAAGCAGGCGACACCGTAGGGCGACGATCTCACCGAAAACCGACAACTGACAACCGAGAACGCGAGCAGAGCTCGCATACAGCCTGGCCTGCGGCCGCAGGCCAGGCTGTATGATTCGCCCATCGAGCGAAAGGCGTCCTCATGAAGAAGCTGCTGCTCATTCTCCTGGTGGTCGGCGTGGGAATCTGGCTGGCGAAGCAGGCGGGCTTGATCACATGCAAGGCCTCCCAATGAGCGACCCCTATCTCCTTTCGGAGATACACGATGACTTCAGGGCGATGGTCCGCCAGTTCTCCGAAGACAAGATCGCACCGCGCATCGAGGAAATCGATGCGACCGACGAGTACCCGGAAGACCTCCACAAGGAGATGGTCAAGGCCGATCTGTTGTCGGTCATGTTCCCCGAGGCGGTCGGTGGTGCCGGAGCCGACGCCATCACACAGGCAATTCTCGTCGAAGAGATGGCACGCGTCGGTGCATCGGCCGTGATGATCCCACTCCTCAACAAACTCGGAATGATCCCGGTGCTGCTGCGTGGCACCTCCGAGCAACAGCTCGAGTGGATCCCACGGATCGTCGCCGGAGAAGAGCAGGCGGCGTACGGTCTCACAGAATCCGGTGCAGGGTCAGATGTCGCCGCAATGCACACCAAGGCGGTTCGGGACGGCGACGACTGGGTGATCAACGGAGGGAAACGCTTCATCTCCAACGCCGGCGTAGCCACGGTCTACACGATCTTCGCCAAGACGAATCCCGAGGCAGGCCACAAGGGCATCTCGTGCTTCATCGTCCCCGCCTCGACCCCTGGGTTCGAGGTGTCCCGGTACGAGCACAAGATGGGCATCCACGGGTCCCCGACCGGCGAGCTCACGCTCGACGACGTCAGAGTCCCGACGAGCGCGATGGTCGGCGAGGAAGATGAAGGCTTCAGGATCGCGATGATGACGCTGGACCGCTCCAGGCCGGGAATCGCCGCCCAGGCGCTCGGCATCGCCCAGGGTGCATTCGAGCTTGCCCGCGACTACGCAAAGGAGCGCAAGCAGTTCGGCAAAAGGATCATCGACCATCAGGCTATCGGCTTCATGCTCGCCGACATGGACATGAAGACGAGAGCCGCCCGCCATCTCGTGTACGAAGCACACGCGATGATCGATCGTGCCGACCCGCAGCTGACGTACGTGGCAGCGGCAGCGAAAACATTCGCGTCGGATGTGGCGATGGAGATCACGACCAATGCCGTCCAAGTGCTCGGTGGGTATGGGTACGTCAGGGACTATCCGGCCGAGCGGATGATGCGTGATGCGAAGATCACCCAGATCTACGAGGGAACCAACCAGATCCAGCGGGTGGTGATGGCGAAGCTCTTGGGTCGGTGAAGGAATCTTCGAATAGACCCAGGGGTTGCAGCGGACATGGATGAACTCGAGACGTTTCGCGCTCAGAAGGATGACTTCTATCGCCGGCATCCCCAGTCACCGCTCCCACCACACATCAGGGCAAGGTTCGAAGGACTCGTCTACTTCGACCGGAACCCGGAACTCGTGTTCGAGGTCGAGGTCATACCCGCAGACGGCGCATCCGTTCCCATCGCGACGTCGGATGGGCTTCAGCGGATCTACCACAGAGCGGGCACCGTCACGATCGACGTGGACGGCGAGGAGGCGACCCTCACGTTGCTCGCCATCCCGGCCCACAACGGGTACTTCCTGCCGTTCCGGGATGCCACGTCGGGGCATGAGACCTACGGAGCGGGAAGGTACCTAGACCTGGAACCAGACGACGACGGCATGCTGACGATCGACTTCAACTACGCGTACAACCCCTACTGCGCCTACTCGGACAACTACTCATGCGCCCTGCCTCCGGTCGAGAACTGGCTGCACGTGCCGATCAGAGCGGGTGAGATGGCCTTCGGCGACCATTGATAGCCGACACGACCACTTCAGGGTGGGTCATCGGCAGCTCGTGTCTGGCACCCTCAGCTTCGATGACGTCTGCCTCTGCGAGGGCCGCCAGCGTTCGCTGCCAGTCGGGCAGCACGAGCTGATCGCGAAGCGGGATCACCACCGTCGACGGAATCTCGAGCCGACCCACCCACGGGCTGCTGTCGAATCGGAGCATCGCGAACAGGGACCGGTAGAGCAGCTCAGGGTCACGGTTCATGCGGGTCTCCCACAGCCAGCGCGCACCGCTCTCATCAACCGCACCAACGGCGAGGAGGTAGCGGTACCACACCCACGAGATCTCGATCCTGCTGATCCGCTCGATACCACGACCGAGAATCCCGACGACGATCCGAACCCGGCGCCAGGCCGGCGGATGAAACGCAAGAGTTGCGACCAACACCAGCCGCTCGACGAGCAACGGGTGCCGGTGTGCGAGCTCCTGAGCGACCGCACCCCCCATCGAGTAGCCGACAATCGTGGCACGGTCGACGCCCACTGCCTGGAGTGCTCCGGCGACCTCATCCGCCATGTCGGCGATCTCGAAAACGTCACGACCGCGGTCCGTCTTGCCCGACCCATGGAGATCGACGGACACGATGCGGAAACGATCCTCCAGCAGTGGAATGACCCGGTACCAGGCGAGCGCCGAGTCGAGCCCGAGCCCGTGGAGCAGGACCACCACGGGACCGTCGGATCGTCCGGCCTCTCTGACAAACACCTCGGTGTCGCCGACGAAGACACTCCGACCGGGAAGACGCAGCGGCCGTTCCTGGATTCCCTTGGTTCGTGGAGGAGTCTCGGGCCCGAACAGGCGACGGATCACCCAGAGCACACCGAGGAGCTTCAGCGACTTCACATCACCCTCGCAGCGGATCGACGGCGAACACATACTCCTCGACGGGCACACCCCCGACGAGGTGCTCGACGATGATCCGCTCCACTACATCGGTGGTCACCGAGTGGTACCAGACACCCTCCGGGTAGACAACGGCGATCGGTCCCTGCTCGCAGATCCGGAAGCAGTCGACCTTGCTGCGGAGCACGGTGCCCTTCCCGCGTGGCGTCTCAAGTTCGACGGTGAGGTCACCCCGCCACGGGGCGGGCGCTGAGGCGATGCCGAGTTCCTTCAGCCGGTGCTTCAGATAGGCCCACACGTCGCCACTCTCCTCATAGGTCGAGCATCGCGGGCTCGACTGCTCGGCACACAAGAAAATGTGGTGTCGGAGTCCCCCTATCGACAAGGCCCCGGCAATCTTGTCGAGACGCGTCATTGCTCCACCGCCCTCCCACTTGTCTCTGCGATGGTCAGCATGGCACCCGCTGCGATCAAGAGAGCAATCCCTGACGCGATGAACCCCATCCAGAACGCACCCGTGTCGGCGATCACCCCAACCAGAAGCGGCCCAATCACGAATCCGAGGTCGCCGGCCATGCGGTACAACCCGACCGCAGAGCCTTCGAGACCTTTCGGCGCGAGATCACCCACCATGGCAGGAGGTGGGATTGATGCGATGCCGGATGCGACTCCGAACACTGCAGACACGACCATCAGCGAGCCGAGCGTGTGAAACGCACCGTACGCGGACGTCGCCGCCGCTGATGCAACGAGCCCCCAGATGGCGACCGGCTTCCTCCCGACACGGTCGACAAGTCGGCCCGCATAGTTGACGATCATCAGGTTGGTGAGTGCCGACACGCTCAGGATGGTGCCGATGGCTCCCGGATCCAGCTTCACGACTTCGCTACCGTAGAGCGGGAAGAGCGTGATGCGCGCGCCAGATCGCATGATGAACAGGGCAACCGCCACCAGCGCCAAGACCCGCATCTCCCTTCTCCCGAACAGCGAGACAACACCCCTCACCACATCGCCAACGGCACGTCCCGATGGAGGGAGGTCGTCGATGAACACCCTCGAGATCGCCGCGACGATGACTCCAAAGACGGCGTACGCCCAGAACGGGGTCCGGAAGTCGCCGATCTGCGCCAGGTACCCACCGGCGAACGGACCCACGGCGAATCCCACGAGCATCCCGGTCTGGTACATCGCCGCCGCCCGCCCGAGCCGCGATCGTTCGGTGATCTGCACGAGGTACTGAAACGCGGACGTGGCGAACAGCGCCGATCCGACCCCTTCGATGAACCGAGACAGCACCAGGAACCAATAGGAGGGGGCGAGGGCGGCCGTCACTCCGGCGACCGCTATCAACAACCCACCCGCCATCGTGACTCGACGGGCCCCCAAACGATCACCGGCTACGCCGCCGATCACGTCGAACGACAGCCGGGCAACAGCGAACGCCGTGATGAGAGCACCCGCGGCCGTGTAGCTGACCCCGAACTCGAGTGCGTAGAGCGGCAGAATCGGCGCGACCAGGCTCGCGCCCATCATGACGAAGCCGACGGCGACCGCAAGCACCCACCCTTGGTGTTCACGGAAGCGCGTGAGGTTCACGTCAGCACGATAGAGGCACAGTCGTCCTCGATGATCCGCCCGATGACCGCCGCTGCGAGTGTGTGCTCGTCGGCCAGTGCGGCTCGCAAGGCATCGAGTCGATCCTGTGCCACGGCGATCAGCATGCCGCCGCTCGTTTGTGCGTCGGCCAGTATGCGAAGCGTCAGCTCATCGATCCCGTCCGCGACGACGGTAGGCCGAACCGCGCGTAGGTTCCGGACGCTCCCACCCGGAAACGAACCAGCTTCGGCGAGCGAACGGAATCCTTCGATCAGAGGAACGGAGGCAGTGCTCACCTCGGCGCCGACCCGGGACGCGATGAGCATTTCCGAGAGATGCCCGAGGAGTCCGAAGCCGGTTACGTCCGTGCCTGCGTGGACTCCGACACGGTTCATGGCTCTCGCGGCACCATCGTTGAGCGTAGTCATGACCTCAATGGCCGCCTCGACAACGGCGTCGGGGGCAGTGCCCTCCTTGATGGAGGTGGCGATCACTCCGGTACCGATCGGCTTGGTGAGGACCAGCGCGTCGCCAGGCTCTGCACCTTGGTTTCTGACGAGCTGCGACTCCTCGACCACCCCTGTGATTGCGAATCCGTACTTCGGCTCCTGATCGTCGATCGAATGCCCTCCGACGAGCACACATCCCGCCCTCTGGAGCACTTCGAGACCTCCGGACACAACCTCGCCGAGGACGTCGAAGGACAATCCATCTCTCGGCCAGCCGATCAGCTGCATGGCCGTGAGCGGTGTTCCTCCCATCGCGTAGATGTCCGATAGCGCGTTGGCCGCGGCGATCCGTCCCCAGTCGAACGGGTCATCGACAATCGGGGTGAAGTAGTCGACGGTCTGCAGGAGCAGCCTGCCGTCAGGCATTCGAAACGCGCCCGCGTCGTCGGAGAGTTCTAACCCGACGACCAGATCGGGGTGTGAGGTCACCGGGTGATTGTGCAGACGGCGCAAGACCTGCGCCAGCTCGTCAGGACTGAGCTTGCATGCTCAACCGCTGCCGTGCGAGTAACCGGTCAGCCGCACCTGGTCACCTCCTCTCGAGATCGGCACCAGTTTCGCACACCTGGGAAAGCTCACAGCTGACAGCACACAGCCGACAGCAGGAGCCTGCCCGAGGTCGTTTTGCTGTTTGATGTTCGCTGTTGGCTGTTGGCTGAGCTCGCTAGCGCCCGGGCTCCATTGGTGCTTCCACCTCGCCGACGCCGGCGCGCTGAACCGCCACCACCGCACCCACCACGATGACCCCTCCCACGACCTGCACCGGGTGGAGAGCCTGCGCGAGAAACACCCAGGCGGTACCGGCAGCGATGACCGGTTCGACGGTCGCGATCACGCCGACGAGTCCTGCGGCAACTCGACGCAACGCAGCCATCTCCAGCAGAAACGGGATCATGGTCCCCCCGACGCCCACCCACACGAGTTCCGTGATGTCGCGCAGTTCGAGGCCGACCGGGAACGTCCACAGCGGTTGGACCACAACCCAGAACGCTGCGGCGACGGCGAATCCGTATGCCAGTGTCGTCACGGCGCCGATCCTCCTCCCCAGTTCCTCTCCCATCACCAGATAGGTCGCGAACGTCACGGCCGAGCCGAGCCCGGCCAGTAGCGCCCATCCGTCGAGGGAAGCCGTCTCCCACGCTCGGGTCACCATGACCAACCCAACGACCGCGGCCACGGCCGCCACCCAGACACCCGTGGAAACGCTGCGCCGTTTCGCGAAGCGCAGCCAGAGGAGCACGAGGATCGGCGCGAGGAACTGGACGGTGACACCAGGCCCAACACCGAGACCCTCCATCGCCCAGTAATAGGTCACGTGTACAGCCGCGAGGACGATGCCAAACACAACGAGCCTGGTCAGATACCCCTGCGTGCGCAACCGACCTCGGACACCCGCGTATGGGATGAGAAACAGGGCCGCTACCAGTGCTCTGACCTCCGCGACGCGGGGCGGGGGAACCTTGTCGAACACGTCGGCCGCGACCGTGCCGCTCACTCCCCACAGCAGCGCCGCGCCTAGCGCGAACCACAACGCCGACCTGCGCAACTGTCGCATCTCGCTATGCTGCCTCGCCATGAGCGGCGACACAATCTGGCTGACGCCCGGCGCGCACCGAAAACTTCTCGAAGAGATCACCTACCTCGAGGGGGAAGGCAGGCTGCACGCGTCCGAGCGCATCGCGGAGGCACGCTCCCACGGTGACATTCGTGAGAATGCCGATTACGACGCCGCCAAGAACGAACAAGGTCTCATGGAGGCCCGAATCCGCAAGATCCGCCAGATCCTCGACCACGCCGAGGTGAAAGAGGCAGATGTCACCGACCAGGCTTTGATCGGATCGCTCGTCACCGTGGTCGACGAGGACGGTGACGAAACCGAGTATCTGATCGCCACTCCCGAGAACAAAGCACCCGGAGTGCTCCTCGCCTCGCCGAGTGGCCCTCTCGGCGCGGCCTTGCTCGGCACCCGCGTCGGAGACGAGGTCTCCTACGAGGCACCCGGCGGTATGTTCAGCGTGACGGTCGCTGGCATCCGGCCTTTTGACGACGCCTGAGCGGCAAGTGCTCCGGCCGGCGACGGTGGTGATGTGCAGGGCGAGGCAGGGGCCCCGATGGCAAGGACGCAGGACACAGACGCACCTGTCGGTACTTCAAGGACGAGGACGCAGCTAGCGGTGTCATCTGGCCGCTCTGAACGCAGCAAACGTTGGTGGTCGGGGCGCTAGCCTCTGCGCGTTGATGGAGAGAAAGAGGCTTCCGCGACCGCGTGAACTTGCGACTCGACTCGCGTCCCTCGCCCGGAGGGAACCCGAGGAGGTCGAGGCGTATCTCGACGCGCATACCGACGAGTGGGTCGAGCTCGCACAAGCCGACCCCCATGACGCGGCGGACATCCTCGAAGAACTCGGTGATGAGGCTGCAGCCGATCTGATCCGGGGGCTCGGGGCGCCCGAAGCGGCAGACGTGCTGGAGGAGATGCAGGACGACCTCGCGGCGGACGTCCTGGAGGAGATGACACCTCCTCGCGCCGCGTCGATGCTCGAAGCGATGGTGCCCGCCGAGGCAGCCGACCTGATCGGAGCGCTCGAACCCGAAGCCAAAGAGGAGATCCTCGCAGCGATGGGTGACGAGGCCGCAGGCTCGGTACGTGAGTTGCTCGCCTATCCGCCCGACTCGGCCGGCGGTCTGATGACAATGCGAGTCGCAGCCCTACCGGTCGGCCTCACGGCAGGCGAGGCCATCGAGCGCATCCGTCAGATGCACGAGGAGGTCGAACATCTCTCCTACGTCTTCGTCGTGGACGACGCACAGCGTCTAGTCGGCGTCCTCTCGTTCAGAGAACTCGTATTCGCCCGACCCGGCGACGGACTCGACGACGTCATGGTGTCGAACCCGATCAAGGTGACGCCTCTCACCGACCGTGAGGAAGTCACCGAGCTCGCGCGACGCTACAACCTGTTTTCCGTTCCCGTCGTCGACTTCGATGACCGACTCCTCGGCATGGTCACCTCCGACGAGGTCATCGATGCCGTCGAGCAGGAAGCAGGAGAGGACTTCGCCGTCGCCATGGGCGCCAGCGGTGAAGAGACCGTATTCACTCCGGTGCGACGGTCCGTGAGAATGCGCTTTCCCTGGCTGGTGTTCGACCTGGCGTTGTCGAGTTCCGTCTCGCTGGTCGTCGCTTCGTTCCAGGATCAGATCGCTGCGGTTCCTCTGCTTGCCTCGCTCATGCCGCTGGTCGCACGCATCGGTGGAGATAGCGGCGCGATGAGTCTGGCCGTCGTCATCCGAGGTCTCGCGACGCGTGACATCTCGCCCAACAGGAGTCTCCGGGTCATCCTGAGGGAGCTGACGCTCGGCATGTCCAACGGACTCGCGACAGCGATACTCTCGGGGATCATCGCGACGATCCTGCTGGACCCGCACATCGGGCTCGTCGTGTTCATCAGTGTCTTCGCCAACCTGACCGTCGCCGGCTTCGCCGGCGCCGCTCTGCCTCTCTTGCTGAAACGACTCGGGTTCGATCCGGCACTCGGGTCGAACCTGTTCGTCACGACGGTCACCGACCTGACCGGGTTCGGGGGCTTTCTGCTGGTGGCGAGCCTGCTGCTCTAGCCGGCGATCAGCCGAAGCGGCTGGGCGCCTTCTATGACGTGTCCCAGTGCATCCACCGTGTCGGGATCGAAATCCGTTCCCGCGAGCCGTCGCATGGCCGCGAGAGCCTCCTCCTCATCCATACCGTTCTGGTGCGGGCGAGCAGACGTCATCGCGACGAACGCGTCCGCGGTGTGGAGCACTCTCCCAAGCAGAGGGATCTCCTTGCCTTTCGACCCGTTCGGGTACCCGGTCCCGTCCAAGTGTTCGTGATGTGTGAGCACAGCCTGGATGACCTCAGGATGCACCGCTCCCGACAGCAGGCCCACGGTGTCGGTCGGATGACGGCGAACGACCTCCCATTCGGATTCGTCCAGCAGCCCGGGTTTCAACAGGATCGAATCGGGCACGCCGATCATGCCCACGTCGTGGACCATGGCGGCGAGGTGTGCTCGCCCCGCTCGTGCGACGCTCAGACCGAGATCTGAACAGACCGCAGTAGCAACCTCCGCTGCGTTCATCGACCGATCGAAGACCACCGGGGATCGCAGCCGTAGAACGCCGATCAACGCGTCGACAACCGGGGTGAGCGCCGGTCTCGTCCTCAAGATCTCCGTCGGGAAGAGACCTCGACCGGCTGCACGGACGCAGTTCTTACCCTCGTGCTTCGCTTGGTACAACGCCATGTCGGCGGACTCGATCAGTTCTTCCCGATTGTCGGCGTGGGTGGGGAACACGGCCACACCGACGGAGATTGTCACCAGTCCGGCATCAGAGATGCGGAGTTCCTCAACCGACGCACGGAGGCGTTCGGCGACGACCGTCGCACCCTCGAGATCAGTCTCCGGAAACACGAACCCGAACTCCTCGCCTCCGATCCGACAGGCGATGTCGACCTCCCGCAGATCACGAGCGAAGACCTCACCCAGTGAACGCAGCACTCTGTCGCCTGTGAGGTGCCCGTAGGTGTCGTTGACCGCCTTGAACTCATCGATGTCTGCGACGATCACTGACAGCGGTCGGTGGTATCGGTGGGCACGCTCCAGCTCCTCGCTCAGTCGTTCGAAGAAGTATCCGTGGTTCTTGAGACCCGTCAGCGAGTCGGTCACCGACAAAGTCTGAAGCTTGTGGACCGCTCGCTCGAGACGTTCGCTCCTCGTTCGTTCCCGCTCGTACAGCAGTCGGACCTCTCGGAGCACGGGCGCACTCGCCTCGCCCGAGAGGAGGCCCGATCCCTTTGAAACCGATCGAACCGCGCCGACCAGATCGGCCGCCCTTCCTTTGACCACGAACGCAGAGGCGCCTGACAGCACCATCTTCCCGATGTGGTCGACGTTCCCGAAGCCGACGGTGACGACCAGATCCACTCTCGTGTCGATCGAAGCCCGCAACGACGCGGCCAGCTCGAATCCCTTTCGAACGTCTGCGTCGATGACGATGACCGTCGGCTTGACCGCGCGCGCGAGTTCGAGCGCCTCATCGGCGTCCGTAGCCTGACCTACGACCTCGATGCCTGCCTCGGAGAGGACTCGCGAGGAGGCCGCACCACTCAGGAGGTCGCCGTCAACGAGTAGGACTCTCGGTTCGTTCACCTCGCTGATGTATCGTCACTCAGCGTGGTGAAGTTGAGGGGTCAGGAGCCGATGCTCACCGTTCCCGAGGACTCGTAGGGACCCAGGAACTCGAGCTGGTCGCCGATGACCCTGGCGAACTCGTGTTCGTCGAGGATTCGCTGCTGTTCTGCGGTCGGGTTATCGACGAGAACCAGGTCCGCTGCGTCCTGCGAGTCGACGATGTAGAGATCGGAAGGTCCGAATCGATCGATAGCGTCGTCCACGACGTTCCTGAGGTCGATGTCGCTATAGGTGCCGGGCTCCACCAACAACACCAGTGGGGCGTCCGATCCCCCCGCAACGACGCTGTAGCCGGGCAGCGACCCCGTAGTGGTGGTTGCCTCGGTTCCCATCGTGGTCGACGAGGTCGTCGACGACGAAGACGTGGTGGTGCTCTCCGTGACCGGGTTCGTAACGGTCGTCAGGGTCGGTTCGGTTCCTTTGTTGCAGGCGGCCAGTAGCAGCCCGAATGCGAGCACGGTGATGAGTCGTCGCACAGGCCTCTCCTTCCGTCGGATGCCCCAACGGTATCAGTCGGCCACGGATAGTGACGCGACCAGACTCCGATAGCGCTCGGTGAGCTCCTGGGTGATCGGCCCCGGCTCGAACTGCGAGCCGCCCACCCGCACGATCGGCCTGATCTCCCTGACCGTCGACATGGCCATCACCTCGTCCGCGTCCTCAACGCGCGAGAGATCGAAGTGCCCTTCGCGTACCTCAATGCCTGCCTCTGTGGCCTGCCACAACGTCGTCTGGCGGGTGATCGAGGCCAGGATCCCAAGATCGAGTGAAGGTGTCTCCACAACGGAGTCGACGACCCACGCAACGCAGAAGGTTGGACCCTCGAGGATGCGGCCCGACGTGCCGACCAGTAGCGCATCGTCGAAGCCCGCCGACTGAGCGGCACGGCGTGCGGCCATGTTCTGCGCGTAAGAGATCGTCTTGGCACCGCTGAGTTCGGAGGTGCCTCCGTCGGAGTGCCAAGGGGCGGATAGCGGCATCACCGCGAGGGTATCGGGCAGCAGCGGAATCGCTTCCGACAGAACGATGACCCTGGATGGTACCGGCTGCTCCACACCACCTCGTGTCGCGACAATCCGAACCGTGCAGTCGCCGCCGTCTCCGGCGACCTCCGAGATCCAGGACTCCATCCACGAGCGCGGCGGCAGTTCGATGCCCAGCAGCCGAGCGCTGTTGTGTAGGCGGTCGAGATGCTCATTGAGCGCGAACGGTGTGCCTGCATAGGAACGGAGTGCCTCGAAGCAGCCGTCCCCTCGAAGGAGCCCGTGGTCGAACACAGAGATCGAGGCCTCACTCGGATCGAACGGGATACCGTTGATGAGCACGCGCATAGCCAAAGAGGATACTTGGGGCGGGTTGCACCCGCTCGAAGGCATCCAGTTTTCGGTTGTCGGTCATCGGTAAGACACTCGCCCCGATATCCCGCGTCCACTCACGTCGCGCTCCTACCGAGAACGGAGAACCCAAGACTCACGACCAGGTGTTAGGGCTCACTTCCTTCGCCGTTCTCAGTTCTCAGTTGTCGGTCATCGGTAAGACACCCGCCCCGATGCCCCGCGTCCACTCACGTCGCTTACCGAGAACCGAAAACCCAAGACGGCGGGCGAAGCCCGCCTAGCACCTGTAGCAGTTCGTGATCGGCAATCTCCGGTCTTTCCCGAACGCCTTTCGGGTGATCCTGACGCCCGGTGCTGCCTGGCGTCGCTTGTACTCGTTGCGGTCGACCATGCGAGCGATCCTGCCGACCGTCTCGCGCTCGAACCCCTCGGCGACGATCTGGTCGATCGACCAGTCACGCTCCACATACCGTTCGAGGATCGGGTCGAGGATCGAGTAGGGCGGCAACGAGTCCGTGTCTCTCTGATCGGGACGCAACTCGGCCGACGGCGGCTTGTCGATGATCGAACGGGGAATGACCTCGCCGTCTCGGTTGCGCCACTCGGCCAGCCGGTAGACGAGCAGTTTGAACACGTCCTTGAGCACGGCGAATCCACCGGCCATGTCGCCGTACAGGGTCGCGTAACCGACGGCCATCTCCGACTTGTTCCCCGTGGTGATGACCATCTCCCCATGCTTGTTGGAGATACCCATCACGATTGCGCCACGGATCCTCGCCTGAAGGTTCTCTTCCGCCACCCCGAATGGCGTGTTCTCGAAGACGTCGTCGAGAGCGCCCAGGAACTCGGCGAAGATGTCGTGGATCGGGATGAGGTCGAATCGAATTCCGAGCCTCTCCGCGAGCTGCCGAGCATCGGCCACGGATCCTTCGGAACTGAAGCGAGTCGGCATGCCGACACCTCGCACGTTCTCGGGACCGAGTGCGTCGGCCGCGATGGCGGCGGCGACCGCGGAGTCGATGCCACCGGACAGTGCGATGACGACCTTCCCGAACCCGTTCTTGTGCACATAGTCCCGGAGTCCAGTCACGAGCGCCGCGTACACCTCAGCTTCCTCTGGCTCCAACCGCGTCGGGCTCGCAGGCAAGGGCAGCGGCACCCGATCCCGCATGGGTTCTTCTCTCAGCACTCGAGCAACACCCGTCGCCGGCCGGGCAGGTGGCAACGGCACGTCGACGACGAACCGCTCTTCGCGGAACTCGGCGGCCCGATAGAGCAGCTGACCCGCGTGATCGAGAACCATGCTGTCACCTTCGAATACGAGCTCGTCCTGCCCACCGACCAGGTTCACGTAGACAACCGGCACACCCGAACGGCGCGCCTGGGCAGATAGCAGCTCAAACCGTTCCTCGGCTTTGTCCATGTGGTAGGGGGAGGCGTTGATGTTGAGCAGGATCCGAGCTCCCGTTTCGGCCTGACGGGTCGGCGGTCCCTCCGGCACCCAGATGTCCTCGCAGATGGAGATGCCGACTGGAATCCCGGACACCATCCAGATGCCGGTCGAATCGCTGCCTCGGACGAAGTAGCGATCCTCGTCGAACACCGCGTAGTTGGGAAGGAGCACCTTGTGATAGGTGCCTTTGATCTCTCCTTCACAGAGGATTGCGGCAGCGTTGGCGACCTCTCGCGAAACGGCGTCGTCGATCGTGTCTTCATCGGTTGGGTCGACGAACCCCACGATCGTCACGGTTGATCTGGATTGCTTGGCGAGAGATCGCACCGCTTCAACGTTGCGCTGAACGAAATCATCGCGGAGCACGAGGTCCTCCGGCGGGTAGCCGGTCATGGCCAGCTCCGGCAACAGCAACACGTCGGCACGTCGCGATTCCGCCCAGGCCATTGCATCGGCGATTCTCCGTCCATTCCCATCGAGGTCGCCGACGACGAGGTCGAGTTGGGCACCCGCAACCCGCAGGATGTCGGTCATGGCGGAAAGACTAGGGGATCAAGCGGAGTTCCCCCTCCTCCAGATCCCACATCCTTCGGTATCTTCCACTGCGCCTCAGCAGCTCCTCGTGGGTACCCCGAGCGGTGATCCGGCCATCCTCCAACACGAGGATCTCGTCGACGTCCTCGAGCCCCTCCAGCCGGTGAGTGATCAGCAACGTCGTTCTGCCTCGAGTCGCTTCCAGGAACACCTCCATGACCTTCGACGCTGTCGACTCGTCGAGTCCCGCCGTAGGTTCGTCGAGGATCAGAACCGGGAACTCGGCGAGCATCGCCCTTGCCAAAGCGATGCGTCGCTGCTCGCCACCCGACACCACACCTGGGCCGATCATCGTCTCGAGACCGTCGGGTAGGCGTTCGAACCATCCTCCCAGGCCGACGGCGTCGAGCAGTTCGACCAGCCCGACGTCGACGGCATCTGGGCTTCCGACACGCAGATTCTCACCCAGCGTTGCTCTGAACAGGTGGGCGTCATCACTCACCGCCCCGACGACCTCACGGACGTCCTCGGAGAGGCAGCCCCGTGCGTCGATGCCACCGATCGTATAGACACCACACTCGAGGTCCCTGAACCGGACCAGCACGTCGGCGATCGTGGTCTTGCCGGCCCCGCTTTCGCCAACCAGAGCGATCCGCCAACCCTCGTCCAATCGGAGGTTGACGCCTCTCAGCACTTCGTCGGCGTCATAGCGAAGCCACGCATCGTTCAGCTCCAGACCACCCGATGACGGGACCGGCACGGGCTCGGCAGGCTCGACCACAGGCGATGGTGCGTCGATCACCGCAAAGATCCGCTTCGCCGACTCCAAGCTGGCGCCGAGATGCTGGAACGCCTCAGGCAGCCCTGCAACCGCCTCGAAACTCGCCATCATCAGCATGACGACGACGGCCAGATTCACACCGGCAAGCGCACCCGACGCAACGGCGGGGGTGGCGACGGCGAGAGACAGGACGATCGCGACACCTGTCATCAGCTGGACGCCGGCGTTGCCGACTCCCTCGAGCCACGAGGCAAGGCGTTTCCGGCGACTCACTCGCCCCTGCATTTCAGCCAGTCGCTCCAGGAAGTCCTCCTGACGCCCATAGGCGATCACCTCGGCGGCACCGTTCGTGAGATCGACCACCGCAGTGGCCAACGCCGCTCGATCATCTGCCAAACGCCGGTTGGCCACCGCACCGAACCGGCTCACCAGAAGCGGCACGGCGACGCCCGAGAACACGACCGTGATCACCACGACCAGCCCGACTGCCGGCGCGAGCGCCCAGCCGACGGCACCGGCGAGGATCACGACGGGGATCGCGATGATCGGCGGCATGATCACCCTGATGAAGATCTGCTGAAGAGCGTCCACGTCCCTCGTGACCCGTGTCAGTAGGTCACCGGACCGGAACCCTTCGAGACCGGCCGGAGCGATCCGGATCACAGCCTTGGCGATCCTCACCCGAAGATCGGACAGCAGCCGGAAGCTCAGATCGTGCGTGACCAGCCGCTCCCCATACCGGAATCCCGCCCTGGCAAGCGCGAAGAAGCGCACTCCGACGATCGCCACAGTGAGATCGAGAATCGGTGGCTGAAGCGCCGCCTTGGAGATCAGATAGGCGGACGCGGTGAGTAGACCGATGCTCGATGCGATCGTCGCGAAGCCGGCACCGCCGGCAACAACGAGACGTACCTCGTGCCCACGAGTGAGTCCGAGAACGCGTCGCCAGATCACCGCTGTGGCCTCCCCACCTCGACAATGCGGCCTTGCTCGAGGCGCACGACGAGGTCTGCGTCGGCTGCGAGAACGGGACGATGCACGACGGTGACCACCGTCCGCTGCTCGGCGAGGCGATCGAGGACGGCCCTGATGCTCTCCTGCGTGTCGAGGTCCAGGTTGGCGGTGGGTTCGTCGGCTATCAGCAGGGACGCATCACGCACGAATGCTCGAGCGAGCCCGAGCCGACGGCGCTGGCCGGCGCTCAACAACACGCCCCGCTCCCCCACCTCTGCATCGAGGTCCGCGACGAAATCCCCCAAACCCGCGCGCCGGAGCGCCTCCATCACCTCGGCCCGTGAGGCACCGGTGTTACCGATGCGAACGTTGTCACCGATCGTCCCTGCGAAGATCGTGGGATCTTGCGGCACCCAGGCGATAGCTCTGCGCCACTCGTCCGGGTCGATGCCGGCAAGGTCGACACCGCCGGCGGTGATCCTCCCGGACGACGGCTCGAGAAACCGCAGCAGTAGCGATACGATCGTGCTCTTGCCCGATCCACTCCTCCCCACGATTGCCAGCCGGGTGCGGGGTTCGATCGCGAACGACACATCATCGAGCGCCGGCTCGTCCCTGTCCGGATACCGGAATGTGACGGCGTTGAAGTGGACGGGCGCGGGCGCGGGCGCCGGCATCGTGCCACGTCGCGGTTCAGGCAGGTCGAGTACGCCGAAGATCGACCTGGCGGCCGCGATCCCTTCTTTCGCTGCGTGGAACTCGGTCCCGATCCTGCGCAACGGCAGGTATACCTCGGGCGCAAGGATGAGGATCCCGAGACCAGACTCGAACCCGAGCGTTCCCGCGAGCAAACGAAGCCCGATCGTGACGGCAACGAGCGCAGTGCTGATCGCGGCGAGCAGCTCCAGCACCAGCGCGGACAGAAACGCGATACGCAGCGTACCCATCGTCTCTGCCCTGTACTCCTCAGAGACCTCCCCGATGGTCGACAGCCGATCGGTGGCACGTCCGAACACCTTCAGTGTCGTGATCCCTTCGAGAACGTCGAGGAAGTATCCGCCGAGCCTCTGAAGCGCGTTCCAGCGTCGCGAGGTGCGCCGATCGGCCAGCGTGCCAATCAACACCATGAACAGCGGGATGAGAGGGACGGTGACGATGAACACCACTGCCGACACCCAGTCCAATCGGGCCACCCAGACCACGATCACGATCGGAACAAGCGCGCCGAGCGCGAGCTGAGGGAGGTAGCGGGCGAAGAACGGTTCGAGCGCGTCGACACCGTGTCCGACCGCCACGGCGAGCGATCCCGCTCGCACCTGTCCCAGCCGCATGGGACCTACTCGAAGCAGCTTCCCGGCCAGCTCGTGGCGCAGGCCGGAGATGACCGTGGTCGCGCTGCGCTGCGCAAACACCATACTCAGCCACGAAAGGAACGCCCGAGCGAGCACTGCCACGGCGAACAGCCAGAGCGACCCTGCAACCGCAGAAAGGTCGGCACCGTCGAGGAAGACCAACGCCACGACCTTCGCCAACGCCAGGGCTTGCACCACGACCGCCACGGCGGCGAGGGCGCCGAACGCGACCGTCGAGATGAGGTACGGCCGGGTGACCCGGCCGTACCTCAGAAGACGAGTTGTCGGAGACTCAGTGGCTCTGTGCTGCGAGGTCTTCACGCCCGATCCGCTTCCTAAACACCCAGTAGGTCCAACCCTGGTAGAGGAGCACGATAGGCGTGAAGATGATCGCAACAATCGTCATCACCTTCAGCGTCATGTGAGACGCCGACGCGTTGAACACCGTGAGGCTGTACGCCTCGTTGAGGCTCGACGGCATCACGTTCGGATAGAGCGCCGTGAACATGTTCACGACGGTCAGCGCAATGGTGACACCCGTGAACACAAACGCCCACCCGACGAGCTTCTTGCCGACCAACCACGGAACGGTGCCCACCAACGCCAAGACGACGATCGGCACCACACCGGGCACCACCTCACCAGACGCGTGCCCGACGTAGGTCCACACCAAGAACGCGATCATGAACACGAGCGAGATCCAGCCGAGGTTCCGGGCGACACCGCGCGCCCGATCCTCCACGTCGCCCTGAGTCTTGAGCGACAGGAAGAGCGCTCCGTGCAACGTGAACAGCGACAGCGACGCGAGACCCCCGATCAGCGCGTACGGGTTCAAGAGGTTCCAGAACCCCCCGGCATATTCGTGGGCCGCGTCGATCGGCACACCACGCACGATGTTGGCGAACGCGACGCCCCACAGCAGTGCAGGCACGAAGCTCCCGATGAAGATCACCCAGTCCCAACGGTTGCGCCACCCGGGTCGCGCATCCTTGCCTCGATACTCGAACGCGACACCACGGATGATGAGCGCGACGAGGATCAAGAAGAGTGGCAGATAGAAGCCGCTGAACAGCGTCGCGTACCACTCGGGAAACGCAGCGAAGGTCGCTCCACCGGCGACGAGCAACCAGACCTCGTTACCGTCCCACACGGGTCCGATCGAGTTGATGACGACCCGTCGATCCGCATCATCCTTGCTCACGAACGGCAACAGAATGCCGACGCCGAAGTCGAACCCCTCGAGGAAGAAGTAGCCGACCCAAAGGACTGCGATCAACGTGAACCAGAGGGTGTTCAGATTCCAAATACCTTGTTCCATGATCGCCTCCTAGTACGCCAGGGACGGTCCAGAACCGTCCGCCTCGTCGGGTCCTGCCTTGGCGTACTTCATCATCAGATACACCTCGATGGCTGCGAGGACGCCATAGAT
>Ga0315556_1000100_pt1 | contig 45875 bp, 43 predicted proteins | sample SalMarSW160310MG_FD_202112 | JGI IMG/M metagenome (GOLD analysis project Ga0315556, IMG submission 202112) | Salt marsh sediment microbial communities from the Plum Island Ecosystem LTER, Massachusetts, United States - Salt Marsh Sediment SW1603-10 ...
GTGGCTTCACCACATCGAAGGCGCGGAAAACGAAGAACGCCGTAACCTGCCAGCCGATGTGCTGCGGAATCACCGCGAGCACGGCGAGCATGGCCACGACTTCGTCCCACACCATTCCCCCGTGGTCGGCGATCCCGAGGTGGCGTCCGGTGACCGAACAGGCCCAGACCCCGGCGGCGAAAAAGAACGCGACCAGGATCCAGAACACCGGCGCGGGATAGGCGTCGCCGAGCTGCCACCAGAGCGGGAACGCAAGCAGCGTGCCAAAAGTCCCCGGCGCGAAGCGCGCGAGGCCGACGCCGAAGCCGAACGCAATGAAGTGCGCCGGATGCGCGAAAACGAAACTCGCCCGGGGACGGAAGATCATCATGCGCGGAAGTGGTCGAAACCGGCGGCCTGGGGCATGGTGCAACCAGTGGCGTCGAGCAGCTCGAGCAGTGTGCCGCCGGCGTGAACCGTGCCTACGCGCGTAAGCGCGACGCCGAGCTCCGCGGCGAGCGCGGTCAGCTCGGTCTGCCGCGCCGGCGCCGCCGTGAACAACAACTCGTAATCGTCACCCCCGGAGAGCACGCAGTCGGCCTCAAGCCGCGGGTCGGCGAGAGCCGCCAGCGCCGCCGGCCGCGGCAGGCTGGCGTAGTGAACCCGTGCACTCACCCCGGAGCGCTCGAGCACATGTCGCAAGTCCCCGGCGAATCCGTCCGAGATGTCGATCGCGCTGCTTGCGAGGCCGCGCAGCCGCTCGCCGAGCGCTACGCGCGGCTCCGGCTCGTTTAGGCGTCGCGCGGCCTGTGCCGCATCCTGCTGCCCCAGCTTCACCCGACCCCGGCTATGCGCGAGCGCGAGCGCCGCCCCGCCGAGCTCGCCTGAGACCCAGATGTCGTCGTTCGGCCGCGCCCCCGAGCGCAGCAGCGCGCGCCCTTCGGGAACCTCACCCAGGATCGTGACCGCGATCGCCAGGCTTCCGCGCGTCGTGTCGCCGCCGATCAGGTCGACCCCGCATCGCTCGGCGAGCGCGTACCACCCCGCCGTGAAGGCTGCCAGCCAGGCTTCGTCGGCCTGCGGCAGCGCGAGCGCGAGCGTCGCCCAGCGCGGTGCCGCGCCCATCGCAGCCATGTCCGACAGGTTTACCGCGAGCGCCTTGTGGCCGAGCGAGCGCGGATCGGCTCCGACGGCGAAGTGGCGGCCTTCCAGCAGCATGTCGGTGGAAACCGCCAGCGCCATGCCGGGCCCGGGCTTCACCAGCGCGGCGTCGTCGCCTACCCCGAGCAGCGCGCTGCGCGCGGGACGGTCGAAATAGCGCCGGATCAGCTCGAACTCGGAAAGCATCGCCCTGCCAGTGTAGCGCGGGTCGCGCGCCGGGCCGCGACTCGGTCCGCGCGCGCTCAGGCGGTCAGTCGCGCCCGCGCGACCTCGGCCGGGCGCAGCTGGGCGGCGAGCTTCTCGAGCACGCCGTTGACGAAGCGATGGCCCTCGGCGCCGCCGAAGCTCTTGCCGAGCTCGATCGCCTCGTTGACCACCACCTTGAACGGCGTCTCGGGATGCGCCATCAACTCGAGCGCGCCGATGTACAAGATCGCTCGCTCCACCGGCGAGAGCCGGCCGAACGAGCGCCCGGTGACGCACGGCAGCAGCAGCGCCTCGAGCTCCGCCGCGCGACTGAGCACGCCGCCGACCAGTTCCTCGGCGAGCGTCTGATCGCAGCGATCGTAACCCTCCAGCGCCTTCGCCTGCTCGAGGATCTCGCGCGCGTCGCCGCCGGCAAGCTGCCACGTATAGAGTGCCTGCAGGGCGATTTCGCGCGCCCGGCGCCGATAGCTCTTCATCGCCAGCGCTCCGTGAGCGCGTTGCGCAGGTGCGCCATCTCGACCGCCACGCGCACGGCCTCGGCTCCCTTGTCTGCGCGCGCCTGCGCCTGCGCCTCGTCGTCGGTGGTAAGGATGCCGTTCGCCACCGGAATGCCGAACTCAAGCGCGACGTCCATCACGCCGCGCGCCGACTCGTTGGCAACCACCTCGAAATGGTAGGTATCGCCGCGTACCACCGCGCCGATCGCCACCAGTGCGTCGAATCGACCCGACTGCGCCATCCACTGCAGCGCGAGAGGGATCTCGAGTGCCCCTGCGACGCTCGTGCGCATGACGTCCTCAGCGCGCACGCCGAGAACGGCGAGTTCGGCGTCGGCTCGCGCCAGCAACTGCGCCACGATCTCCTGGTTGAAACGGCTGGAGACGATACCGATGCGCAGGCCCGCGCCGCTGATCGGTTCGGTCATCGCTCAGCCCCTGGGCCGCGGCAGATCGGCGTAGCCCGTGACCTCGAGCCCGAACCCCGCCATGCTCGGCATCTTGCGCGGTGCCGCCATCAGGCGCATCTTGCCGACGCCCAGATCGCGCAGAATCTGCGCCCCGATGCCGTAGGTGCGCAGGTCCGTGCTGCGCAGGTCGCGACGTGGCGCTTTTTCTTCGGGCCGGGCCTCCGCCAGGCGCTCCTCGAGCGCCTCGTCGGACTGCGCGCAGTTGAGCAGCACCATGATGCCGGCCCCGGAGGTGGCGATCGCCGCCAGCGCCTCCGGAATGCTCCACGAGTGCGTACCCGCGCCCGAATCGAGCAGATCGACGATCGACAGCGGCTCGTGCACGCGCACCAGCACCTCCGAATCGGCGCGGATCTCGCCGCGCAGCAGTGCGAGGTGAGTGCCGCCGGTCGGCACGTCGCGATAAGCCACCATGCGAAAGCGCCCCCACGCGGTATCGATCTCCCGCTCGACGGAGCGCCGCACCAGCGACTCGTTCGCCCCGCGGTACTGGATCAGGTCGGCGATGGTGCCGATCTTCAGCTTGTGCGCCGTGGCGAACTCGATCAGCTGCGGCAGACGGGCCATCGTACCGTCGTCGTTCATCACCTCGCAGATCACCGCGGCCGGCGTAAGTCCGGCGAGTTGCGCCAAATCGCATCCCGCCTCGGTATGCCCCGCCCGGACCAGCACCCCGCCGGGCTGTGCCACGACCGGGAAGATATGGCCTGGCTGCACGATGTCCGTCGGCTTCGCGTCCCGTGCCACGGCCGCGCCCACGGTTCGCGCCCGATCGTGCGCCGAGATTCCTGTCGTCACGCCGTCCGCAGCCTCGATCGATACGGTGAAGTTGGTCCCCATCGGCGAGCGATTGTCATGCACCATCGGCGGCAGATCGAGCTGGCGGCAGCGCTCTTCGGTAAGCGTCAGGCACACCAGGCCACGCGCATGCTTGGCCATGAAATTGATCGCCTCGGGGGTAACGTGCTCGGCCGCGATGACGAGGTCGCCCTCGTTCTCGCGGTCCTCTTCGTCGACCAGGATAACCATGTGGCCCGCCCTGAGCTCGGCGACGATCTCGGGGGTAGGGCTGATGGTGGTGATCTCGCGCCGCATATGCGGATTATAGTGCCCCGCCGGAAACGAAAACGGGGCGCGCTCGCGCCCCGTTTACCTGGCTATCGGGCGTCGCGCCTACTCTTGCGCCTCCGCCTCCGGAGCGCCGCGGGCGGCGATCTTTTCGCGGATCCGCGCCGACTTGCCGGAACGCTCGCGCAGGTAGTAGAGCTTGGCGCGGCGCACGTCGCCCTTGCGCTTTACTTCGATCGAGGCGATCAGCGGCGAGTGGCTCTGGAAGGTGCGCTCGACGCCCTCACCCGAGGAGATCTTGCGCACGATGAACGAGGAATTCAGGCCGCGGTTGCGTTTTCCGATCACCACGCCCTCGAACGCCTGGACACGCTTCCTCTCCCCTTCGACCACGTTGACGCTCACCACGACGGTGTCGCCCGGAGAAAAATCCGGAATCTTCTTGCCGAGGCGTTTGATCTCTTCCTGTTCGATTTGCTGGATAAGGTTCATGGTTATGCTCCGTTTCTCTGCTCCTGCCGGAATTCGTCCAGCAGCTTACGTTCCTCGTCGTTCAATTCCCGCGCCGCGAGCAGATCCGGCCTCCTGAGCCAGGTCCGTCCCAGCGCCTGCTTCAACCGCCAGCGCCGGATCTGTTCATGGTGCCCGGAAAGCAGCACCTCCGGCACGCGCGTCCCGGCATAAACCTCCGGCCGCGTGTACTGCGGGCAATCGAGCAGTCCTTGCACAAAGGACTCCTCAAGCGCCGATTCTCCGTCGCCGAGCGCACCCGGCAGTTGCCTCACCACCGCGTCGATCAACGCCATTGCCGCCAGCTCGCCGCCCGAGAGCACGAAATCCCCGAGCGACAGCTCCTCGTCGACGCGCCGCGCGAGCAGCCGCTCGTCGACGCCTTCGTAGCGGCCGCAAAGCAGCGTCACCGCCCGCTCCTGCGACAGCTCGATCACCCTGCGATGGTCGAGCCTCCTGCCCTGCGGCGAAAGGAAGATCACCCTGCCCTTCGCCTCGCCCTGCGACGCGACCACCGCGTCGAGCGCTTTGTCCAACGGTTCGGCCAGCATCACCATGCCCGGCCCGCCACCGTACGGTCGATCGTCGACCGTGCGGTAATTGTCCGCGGTGAAATCGCGCGGGTTCCACGTCTCGAGGCGCCAGAGCCCCTTCTCTCTTGCGCGCCGCGTTATTCCCGACTGCGTCACCGCCACCAGCGCCTCGGGGAACAGCGTCACCACGTCGAAGCGGATCACCACTCCGCGCCCCACTCCACATCGATGCGCCTGCCCTCGAGATCGACTTTCCTCACCACCGCCGGCACGAACGGCACCAGCCGCGTGCTCTTGTCGCCCGCCAGTTCCATCACGTCGTGCGCGCCATTCGAGAACAGACCCCGCACGACCCCCAGGACCAACCCCTGGGCATTCACCACCTCGAGCCCCACCAGATCGGCCCAGTAATACTGCCCCGCTTCCGGCTCCGCCAGCGCCGCGCGCGGCAGCGTGACGATGCTGCCTTTCAGCGCCAGCGCCTGCTCCCGGGTCTCGATGCCTTCCAGCTTGGCGAGCAGGTTGCCGGAGTGGACCCGGCTCGCCTCGATCCTGTACGGCACGTCCCCGATCCACCACTTTGCATGCGTTCCGAGGGCGCCCGCCTCGGCGCTGTAGGGCGCCACCCGGATCCAGCCGCGCACGCCGTAATTACCGGCGACACGGCCCATTTCAATCAGCTGCTCAAGCGGCTTTCTTGCCAAACTGCTTTACGAGCCGCACGACGGTGGCCGAGAGCTGCGCACCCTTGCCCTGCCAATGCTTCACGCGCTCCACGTTGACGCGCAGGGCCTCGCGGCCCTCGGGCGCCTTGGGATCGTAGAAGCCCACGCTCTCGATGAAGCGCCCGTCGCGCGCCCGGCGCGAATCGGCCACCACCATGTGATAAAAAGGCCGTTTGTTGGCGCCACCGCGCGCCAGTCGAATCACCACCATTGGGTATCCCCGTCGAACCGCGAAAAGGCGCGGATTATACGTCGAAAATCAGGGTTTTGGGAAGCCCGGCGCGTGGCTGTCAGCGGATGCCCGGCAGGGCGCCTTTCATGCCCCGCATCATGCGCGCGAGGTTGCCGCCCTTCATCATCTTCATCATCTTCTGCATCTGCTCGAACTGATTCAGAAGACGATTCACCTCCTGCACCGAAACCCCGGCGCCCGCGGCGATTCGACGCTTGCGGGAGGCCTTGAGCAGCTCGGGCTTGGCACGCTCCTGCGGCGTCATCGAGTTGATGATGCCTTCTATTCGGCGCATCTGCCGGTCGTCCTGCAGTTGCGCGGGGTTGATCTGGCCGGTGAGTTGCGCCGGCAGCTTGTCCATCAGCGCGGACATCCCGCCCATCTTCTTCATCTGCTGGATCTGGGCCTTGAAATCCGCGAGATCGAAGCCCTTGCCTTTCTTGATCTTGTCGGCGACGCGCTTGGCCTCGTCGAGATCGACGCCCTTGTGCGCCTCCTCGACCAGGGAAACGATATCCCCCATGCCGAGAATGCGCGAGGCCATGCGTTCCGGGTAGAAAGGCTCGAGCCCGGCGAGCTTCTCGCCTACACCGACGAATTTCACCGGCTTGCCGGTCACCTGGCGCACCGACAGCGCCGCGCCACCACGCGCGTCGCCGTCCAGTTTGGTCAGAATCACTCCGGTCAGCGGCAGCGTGTCGTTGAATGCCTTGGCGACGTTGACCGCATCCTGTCCCTGCATGGCGTCGACGACGAACAGCGTCTCGACCGGGGCCAGGAGCGCGTGCAGCTCGGCGATCTCCTTCATCATCGCGGCGTCGATGGCCAGCCGCCCCGCGGTATCCACGATCAGCACGTCGTGGTAGTGCGTCTTCGCGTACTCGAGCGCGCGGCGCGCGATGTCCGCCGGCGCTTCGTCGGGCGAGGTCGCGAGGAAATCCGCTTCCGCCTGCGCCGCGACCGCCTCGAGCTGCTCGATCGCCGCCGGGCGGTACACGTCGCAGGAAACGACCAGGACCTTCTTCTTCTGTTCCCTCAGCAAACGGGCAAGCTTGCCCGTGGTCGTGGTCTTGCCGGAGCCCTGCAGGCCCGCCATCAGTATCACGGCGGGCGGCTGCGCGGCGAGGTCGAGTCCGACGTTGGCGTCGCCCATCAGGTGGGTCAGTTCGCGATGCACGACGCCCACCAACGCCTGACCCGGAGTCAGGCTGCCGATCACGTCCTGGCCGAGCGCTTTCTCGCGCACGGCCGCGATGAAGTCCTTGACCACCGGCACGGCGCAGTCGGCCTCGAGCAGCGCGACCCGGACCTCGCGCAGCGCGTCCTGAATATTGGACTCGGTGAGGCGGGCCTCGCCGCGCAGCGTCTTGACGATGCGCCCTAGCCGCGTTGTCAGGTTGTCGAGCATTCGATGGCTGTGCCGGGGAGGGAGGCGCCGCGGCAACGCGGCACGCGGTGATAAACTGAAATGATGGCGTACATTCTACTGCACGTGCTGACCTGCGCCGTGTACGCGGGCCTCGCGCTGCACTTCTGGAGGACGCGCTGGTCGGCCAGGCCGGCGGCCCCGGCCGCGGGCGACCCGGCGGGCGGCCTGCGGACCTGGGAGCGGGCGGCGCTGTTGCTGCCGATCGCGCTGCACGGCTGGCTGCTGTACGCCGACGTCATAGCGCCCTCCCAGCCGCGCTTCGGGTTCGCCCACGCACTGTCGGCGATGCTCTGGCTGGCGGTGCTTTTTTACTGGGCGGAAAGCTTCTTCTACAATCTCGAAGGCATGCAGGCGCCGGTGCTTGCGCTTGCGGCGCTCACGGCGCCGCTGCCGGCCATCTTCCCGGGCTACGCCACGACGCACGCGGCCTCGCTCGAGTTCAAGCTCCACCTCGTGCTCGCAATGCTGGCTTACAGCCTGTTCACCATCGCCATCCTGCATGCGCTGCTGATGGCGGTGGTGGAGCGCCGCCTGCACGGCGCGCGCAAGGGACCGATGGCGATCGGCGAGCCGCTCGGGCCGCTGCGCGGCCCGTTCGCCTCGCTGCCGCCTTTGCTGACGCTCGAGAAGCTGCTGTTCCGCCTCATTGGCGCGGCATTTGCGCTGCTCACCCTGACGCTCGCGACCGGAATCATTTTTTCCGAATCGCTGTTCGGCCGGCCGATCCGGTTCGACCACAAGTCAGTGTTCGCGGTGGTCTCCTGGTTGACCTTCGCCGCGTTGCTGGTCGGGCGTCACTTCTACGGTTGGCGCGGCCGCACTGCGCTGCGCTGGACGCTCGCCGGATTCGTATTGCTGCTGCTGGCCTACATCGGAAGCCGGTTCGTGCTCGAGGTCGTGCTGGGCCGCGGCGCAACCTAGCGGCGCCGATGGAAGAAATCCCCTTATCGGCGGAGCTGGCGGTTCTGGTCGTGCTGCTTGTGCTGTCGGCGTTCTTTTCAATCGCCGAAACGACCATGATGGCGCTGAACCGCTATCGGCTGAAGCACCTGGTGGCTCAGGGTCACGGCGGCGCGCGGCGCGCGTCGGCGCTGCTCAAGCGTACCGATCGTCTGCTCGGCGGCATTCTCATCGGCAACACGCTCGCGATCACCGCTGCAACCACCGTCGCGAGCGTGGTTGCAGTGCGGCTGCTGGGCGAGGACAAGCTCACCTACGCCGTGAGCACGTTCGTGATTTCGTTCCTGATCATCGTTTTCTCCGAGATAACGCCCAAGGTGGTGGGCGCCACTTATCCGGAGCGCATCGGGCTACCTCTCGCCTACGTGATCGGGCCGGTGCAGCGGCTGCTCGATCCGGTCGTGTGGTTCGTCAATCTTTTCGTCCGCCCGCTTCTGCTGATGCTGGGCGTTCGGCCGGAGGAAGACGTAGAGGTGCAGAAGCTCTCGCCGGAGGAAATCCGCACCTTGGTGCTCGAGTCTTCGAGCTTCATGCCGAAGAAGCACGTGAGCATCCTGCTCAACCTGTTCGACCTGGGCAGCATTACGGTTCAGGACATCATGGTGCCACGCGCGCGCATCGAGTCGCTCAAGCTCGACGACGACATGGAAGCGATTAAGCGCCAGATGGCGACCGCATATCATCGCCGGCTGCCCGTATTTCGCTCCAGCCAGGGCGACGTGGCAGGCGTGCTGCACCTGCGCAAGGTGCTCGGCCCCCTGGATGCAGGTGCATTCAACAAGGCGACGCTCGAAGAACTGGTTGCCGAGCCGTACTTCGTGCCGGCGGCGACGCCGGTATTCACGCAACTGCAGTACTTTCAGGAAAGAAGAGAGAACATCGCGCTAGTGGTCGACGAGTACGGCGAGCTGATGGGGCTGGTCACCCTGGGCGACATCATCGAGGAGATCATCGGCAAATTCACAACCACCGTTCCATCCACGGCGCCCGCGCTGCACTGGGACGAAGACGGCAGCGCGGCGGCCGACGGCGCGATGCCGGTGCGCGAGGTCAATCGCGCGCTGGGCCTAAGCCTGCCCACAGACGGGCCCAAGACGCTAAATGGACTGATCCTCGAGCATTTGCAGGACATCCCGGAGGCCGACGTCTCGATCAAGATCTCGGGCGTGCCGATGGAAATCGTTCACTCGCAGGGACGGGCCGTGAAAGCGGTGCGCATTTTCCGCCCCACGGAGGCCGCCACTGCCCGGGGGGAAGCGGTTTAAAAAGCCTCTGACAAGGTCTTTCGAACAACCGTTCTGACCAAGGAAAACGTCGTTTTGTCAGCGCGTTAGCGCTGAAACCTGAGGCTTTACAAAAACGCGAGCCCAAGGCATTATCGACCGCTAACCGCGGAGCCTCACACCATGGCCCGAGCACAGGCCACAGCTCAGTCGATACCGCCCGCGAGCGGGCTGGCCGGGCTCGCGCGTGCGCTAGTTCAGCACGGCCAGCTCGAAGAGTCGGAAGCCGAGGCGCTGGCGCGCGACGCGCATCGCACCGGCGTCACCTTCGTCGAGCAGTTGATAAAGAGCGGGCGCTCGCGCGCGGCCGACGTGGCGCAGTTCGCATCCTCGACCTTCGGCTATCCGCTGCTCGATCTTTCGGCCTACGACCACAGCTACCTGCCGCGCGGCACGATCGACGCCAAGATGATCCAGGCCGCCCGGGTCGTGCCGCTTTACGTCCGCGGCAAGCATCTCGCGCTGGCGGTGTCCGATCCCACCCGCACGGACGTGATCCACGACGTGAAGTTCCATTCCGGCCTCACGGTCGACCCGATCGTGGTGGAGGACGACCAACTCGCCGTGTTGGTCGAGGCGGCGGTCAGGAGCGCGGAGCAGGCGCTAGACGCTTTCATCGACGACAACTTCGACTTCGAGTTCGCCGAGGAGGAAGCGGCGGGAGAGGCGTCGGCCGGGACGGCCGAAGTCGATGACGCGCCGGTGGTGAAGTTCATCCAGAAGATGATGGTCGACGCCATCGTCGCAGGCGCTTCAGACATCCATTTCGAGCCCTACGAAAAGAGCTACCGGGTCCGCTTCCGCGTTGACGGCGAGTTGCGTGAGGTCGCCACCCCGCCGCTGGCAATCCGGGAGAAGGTCTCGGCGCGCATCAAGGTGCTGTCGCGCCTGGACATAGCCGAAAAGCGCACACCGCAGGATGGGCGCCTCAAGCTCGCGGTGTCCAAGTCCCGCGCGATCGATTTCAGGGTATCCACGCTGCCGACCCTGTTCGGAGAAAAGATCTGCATGCGCATCCTCGACCCCGCGGCAGCGATGGTCGGCATCGATGCGCTCGGCTACGAGGTCGAGCAGAAGCAGGCCCTGCTGGAGGCGATCGGGCGACCCCACGGCATGGTGCTTGTGACCGGCCCGACCGGTAGCGGCAAGACTGTGTCGCTGTATACCTGCCTTGGCCTGCTCAACCGGCCGGAAACCAATATCTCGACGGTAGAGGATCCGGTCGAAATCAATCTTCCCGGAGTCAACCAGGTAAACGTCAACGACAAGGCGGGCCTCAGTTTCGCGGTCGCGCTGAGGTCCTTCCTGCGCCAGGACCCGGATGTAATCATGGTCGGGGAGATCCGCGACCGGGAAACCGCCGAGATTGCGATCAAAGCGGCGCAGACCGGGCACCTCGTGCTCGCCAGCCTGCACACAAACGACGCCCCCGCGACGCTCGCCCGCCTGATCAATATGGGCGTAGCGCCGTTCAACATCGCCTCCAGCGTGAACCTGATCACGGCGCAGAGGCTCGCCCGCAGGCTATGCTCTTGCAAGCGGCCGGCCGACATTCCAGTCGAGGCGCTGCTCGAGGCCGGTTTCACCGAGGAAGACCTCGAGGGCGGCTGGCAGGCTTACGCGCCGACAGGATGCGAGCTTTGCAATGGGCAGGGCTACAAGGGTCGGGTGGGCATCTATCAGGTGATGCCGCTATCGGAGGAAACGCGCCGCATCATCATGAAGGGCGGCGACGCAATCGATGTCGTGGAGCGGGCGCGGGCCGAGGGGGTGCTGGACCTGCGCCAATCGGGTTTGCGAAAGGTACGCCAGGGCATGACCTCACTGGAAGAAGTCATGGCCTGTACCAACGAATGACGCCGCAGGGCCTGCGGCGAGGCTTCTAAGGGAGTTTCTATGGCGACGGCAGCGGCAGCGAAGGGTCCCAAGGAGTTCGTCTTCAATTGGGAAGGCAAGGATAAGAGCGGCAAGATCGTGCGCGGCGAAATGCGCGCGACCGGCGCGACCATGGTGAATGCCACCCTGCGCCGCCAAGGCATTCTGGTGCAGAAGGTGAAGAAGCAGAGCATGGGCCGCGGCGGCAAGGTGACCGACAAGGACATCACGCTTTTCACCCGTCAGCTGGCGACAATGATGAAGGCCGGCGTGCCGCTTCTGCAGTCGTTCGACATCGTCGGCAAAGGCGCGAGCAATCCCGCCGTGTCGAAGCTGCTTATGGAGGTCAAGACCGAAGTCGAAACCGGGTCGTCCCTCGCCGCTGCGTTCAGGAAATACCCTCTTTACTTCGACGCCCTGTTCTGCAACCTGGTCCAGGCCGGCGAACAGGCCGGGATTCTGGAGAGCCTGCTCGACCGCCTTGCCGTCTACAAGGAAAAGATCCTCGCCATCAAGTCGAAGATTAAGTCAGCGCTCTTCTACCCCATCGCGATCATCGTGGTTGCCTTCCTGATCACCGCGATCATCATGATCTTCGTCATTCCTGCGTTCAAGCAGGTGTTCACCAGCTTCGGCGCCGATCTTCCCGCGCCGACGCTTTTCGTCATGGCGGTCTCGGATGCATTTGTCGCCTACTGGTACATCATCTTCGGCGTTATCGGTGGAGGCCTGTACGCGTTTTTCGCCGCCTGGAAGCGTCTGTTGCCGGTGCAGATCTTCATGGATCGGCTGCTGCTGCGCGTGCCGCTGTTCGGAGCGCTGGTGCGCAAATCCACCATCGCGCGCTGGACGCGCACGCTTGCCACAATGTTTGCCGCAGGTGTGCCGCTGGTCGAAGCGCTCGACTCGGTGGGCGGCGCCTCGGGCAACCACGTTTACATGATGGCGACGAAGCAGATTCAACAGGAGGTTTCCACCGGCACGTCCCTCACTGTCGCGATGCAGAATGCCAGGGTCTTCCCTTCTATGGTGATACAGATGTGCTCCATCGGCGAGGAAACGGGCTCACTCGATGCGATGCTGGGAAAGGTGGCCGACTTCTACGAAGCCGAGGTGGATGACTCGGTCGAAGCACTGTCCTCGCTCATGGAGCCGATGATCATGGTCGTGCTCGGGACGCTGATCGGCGGCATGGTCATCGCGATGTACCTGCCGATCTTCAAGATCGGCCAGGCGGTCTGACGAAATCAGGCGAGCAATATTGATGGACGCCCTCAGCGGGCTCGCGCAGCCGCAGTTCGTGCCATGGATCGCCGCCGTCCTCGGCCTTTGCATCGGATCGTTCCTTAACGTCGTCATCCATCGTCTGCCGAAGATGATGGAGCGCGAGTGGCGCGCGCAATGCGCGGAGCTCGGGGGGCCCGCGGGGTCGACCGAGGGTGCCTCGACCGACCCGGAGCGGTTCAACCTGATGGTGCCGCGCTCGCGCTGCCCGAGCTGCGGGCACAGCATTGGCGCGCTCGAGAACATTCCCGTCGTCAGCTGGCTGATCTTGCGCGGCAAGTGCTCGGCCTGTGCGGCGCCGATCAGCGCGCGCTATCCGGTGGTGGAACTTGCCGCCGGCGCGGCGGGGGCCTACGCGGCCTGGCGCTATGGCTTTTCGCTCGCCGCACTGGGGGCGATGGCCTTCTGCTGGGTGATGATCGCACTGGCGTTCATCGATCTGGACACGCAGCTGCTCCCTGACGATCTAACGCTGCCTCTGCTTTGGGGCGGCCTCGCGCTCAACCTCGGCGGGACTTTCGCGCCACTGCAATCGGCGGTGATCGGTGCGATGGCGGGATATCTCTCGCTATGGCTTGTGTACTGGGCCTTCAAGCTCGCGACGGGCAAGGAGGGAATGGGCTTCGGTGATTTCAAGCTGCTGGCGGCAATCGGCGCATGGCTCGGCTGGCAGGCGCTGCCGCTTGTCATTCTGCTGTCGTCGGTGGTGGGAGCAGCGGCGGGAATCTCGCTGATGCTCTTTACCAAGCACGGCCGTGATCACCCAATCCCGTTTGGACCCTACCTCGCGGCGGCCGGACTGATCGCGCTATTCTGGGGAGCCGAGATCACGCAACGCTGGCTGCCGCTCGCCGGCTGATGCCGCTGGTGATCGGCCTCACCGGCGGCATAGGCAGCGGCAAGAGCGCCGCCGCCGATGAGTTCGCGCGGTTGGGAGCAACGGTAGTCGATACCGATGCGATTGCGCACGAGCTCACCTGTGCCGGCGGTGCGGCTGTCTCCAGTGTGCGCAACGAGTTCGGCGACGTCTACGTAGACGCGAGCGGGGCGATGGACCGGCGCAAGATGCGGGAGCTGGTATTTTCGGACCCAGCCGCCAAGCGGCGGCTCGAAGACCTGCTGCATCCGCTTATCCGTGCGGAATCGCTTCGGCGCATCGCTGCCGCGAAGGGACCCTATGTGGTGCACGTGGTGCCGCTGCTGATCGAGTCGCAGGACTATCGCCGGCGCGTCGACCGTGTGCTGGTGATCGACTGCCCCGACGAGCTGAGGCTCGCGCGCGTGAAGGCGCGCAGCGGGCTCGCGGAGGACGAGGTGCGCCGCATCATCGCCGCGCAGGCGACAGCCGCCACGCGACGTGCGGCGGCCGACGATCTGGTCGACAATGGGGGCAACCTGGAAGAGCTGCACGCGCAGGTTCGCGCGCTTCACAAACGCTATCTGGAGCTTGCGGCAACCAGCCGTTAGGTTGTAATCAAAGCGCAAATCCCTCAGAATCGTTGGAATATTTCAACAACGAGGCGATCCCGGCGCCACCGTGATCACGTACGAGTATCCGCTCAACGAGCGCATCCGCACGCTTCTGCGCCTCGAAGACCTGTTCGAGCGCTCGCGTCACTTCGTCGCGCGAACCGAGCAGCCCGACCACCACATGGCGCTGCTCACGCTGTTCGAGATCCTCGAGGTCGCCAGCCGCGCGGACCTGAAGTCCGACTTGCTGCAGGAGCTCGAGCGCCAGAAGCAGGTGCTGCTTTCGTTCCGCAACAACCCCGCCATCTCGGAGGATGCGTTGAGCGGAGTCCTGCGCGACATCGAGCAGGCGTCCGCGGCGCTTTTCTCCATGACCGGCAAGATTGGCCAATATCTGCGCGAGAACGAGTGGCTGATGTCGATCAAGCAGCGAACCGGAATTCCGGGCGGCGCCTGCGAGTTCGATTTGCCGTCCTATCACTACTGGCTGCATCGCCCGGCCGAGGAGCGAATAGGACAGCTTGCCGCCTGGACCAGCCCGCTCTACCCCCTGCGCGACGGAACCGCGATCATCCTGCGCATCCTGCGTGAATCCGGAAAACCCCAGAGCCTCGTTGCGCAGGGCGGCATGTTCCAGCAGATGCTGGGGGGCAAGACGGCGCAAATGCTGCGCGTGCGGCTTGATCCGGACGCGCCGTGCGTACCCGAGATCAGCGCCAACAAGTACGTGCTCAACATCCGCTTCCTGTCGCAGTCTAGGGAAGACTCGCGCCCCAAGACGGCCGACTGGGACGTTGCCTTCGAGCTGACTTTCTGCAATCTGTAGTGGCGACGAAGGCCCCGACCATGGTTGCGTGCCCCCGCTGCGGCGCGTTCGCCCCATTTGCGCCGCAGAACAAATGGCGGCCGTTCTGCAGCGAGCGCTGCAAGCTGATCGATCTCGGGGACTGGGCCGCCGAGCGCTACCGGGTGCCGCAGCCACCCGAGCCTTCCTCCGACGACGAGCCGCCCGAGACCTGAGGCCTCAGCTCCAGGCACCGCGGATCATTGCGACGCCGTGCGCGCCCGCGCGCCATGCGTCTTCCACGTCTGCTGCCCGCATTCCGCCAATCGCGTAAATCGGAATGCTGGCGCCGCGGGCCAGTTCGGCAAAGCGCGACCATCCCATCGGCGCGGATGCCGGATGCGAAGCGGTCGGCTTGACTGGTCCGAGGACCGCGAAATCGAGCTCGAGCTGCATTGCCTGCGCCAACTGCTCGGCGTCGTGGCACGACGCCGCTACGAGTCCCGGCGGTCGCTCGGCGAGCGACATTAGGTCCCGGGCGGCGAGATGTACGCCATCGGCGCTCACCAATCGCGCAAGCGCCGCGTCCGAATTCACCAGCGCGCGGGCGCCGTAGCGGTGCGCAAGTCGCACGGCTGCGCGCGCGAACTCGGCGCGCTCGTCTGGATCCATTGTCTTGTCGCGGATCTGGATCAGCGTCAGCCCCTGAGCGAGACGCCTCTCGAGGCGTTTCAGCATCGCTTCCGCACCCAGCGTTTCGGACGTGCTAATTGCGTACTCATTGGGCAACGCAAGCGAAGCGAGCACCGGCGCATTCGCCGGCAACATCGGCTGCGCCACCGGGGTGTCGGGCCGCTGCCACGCAATCGTCTGCCCTTCCCTCGGATGGGGCACCCCGGACCACTCAAGAACGCGAAAGAAATTCAACTGCACGGTGGCGTGCGAATACGCGTGTACGCGCGTGATCCACGGATAGGCTCGGACGACGTTTATGCCGAGCTCCTCGAGCAGCTCGCGCGCCAGCGCGCCGGAGGCCGGCTCACCGGGCTCGATCTTGCCACCGGGAAACTCCCAGTAGCCGGCGTAGACCTTGCCCGGCGGACGGCGGGCGATTAGGAAGCTTCCGTCGGCACGCAGAATGACCGCGGCCGCGACCTCGAGCACCCTTTGCTACCGCTTGCCGCGCGAGGTGCGCGTGGTGGCCTGCTTGCCGGCCCAGTCGCGCGCGAACTGGTACGCAACCCGCCCGCTCCTCGAGCCGCGCAGCAGCGCCCACTGCAGCGCACCATGCCGCGCCGCTTCGGCGTCCTTGTCGTTGCAGCCGAATGCCTTCAGCCAGTGCGCGACGATCGCCAGGTACTCGTCCTGGTCGAAGGGATAGAAGGAGACCCACAAACCGAAACGCTCGGACAGCGAGATCTTTTCCTCCACGGTCTCGCCGGGATGAATCTCGTCGTCGACGTACTTGGTTTCGAGGTTCTCCTGCATGTACTCGGGCATCAGATGACGACGGTTGGAGGTCGCATAGATGAGCAGGTTCTCGGAGGTCGAGGAGATCGAGCCGTCGAGCGCGACTTTGAGCGCGACATAGCCGGCCTCAGCCGCCTCGAACGACAGGTCGTCGCAGAACAGCATGAAGCGCTCCTTGCGACCCGCCACCATGTCAGTGATTGCGGGCAGGTCCATGAGGTCTCGCTTCTCGATCTCGATCAGGCGCAATCCATCCCGTGCGTACTTGTTCAACAGGCCTTTGATGATCGACGACTTGCCGGTTCCGCGCGCGCCGGTCAGGAGCACGTTGTTCGCCGGCTTGCTTTGCACGAACTGCCGGGTATTCTGCTCGACTTTACGGATCTGGCCGTCGATGCCCCGCAGATCGGCGAGTCGGATCCGGTGCACGTGGCGCACCGGTTGCAGCCAACCACCGAGATTGAGCGGTCCGCCCTTGCGCCAGCGAAAAGCGATGCTCGCGTCCCAGTCGGGCGCCGGGGGCGGCGGCGGCAGCAGGGCTTGCAGCTTGTCGATCAGCGCTTCGGCGCGGGCCAGCAGAGCGTCGGGATCGGTCTTCATGATCTGTGACTAGGTCCTGTACTCGGCGTTGATCTTGACGTAGTCGAAGGACAGATCGCAAGTCCAGACCGTGGCCGCGGCGGCGCCGCGGCCGAGCAGCGCGCGCACCGTAAATTCCGGCCTGGCCAAAACCGCCGCTCCCATCTCCTCCCGGTAGTCGGGATGGCGCCCACCGTTCGCCGCCACCAGCACGTCGTCGAGATACAACTGCAGCCTCGACGTGTCGAGGTCGGCGATTCCCGCGTTTCCGATTGCGGCCAAGATGCGGCCGAGGTTGGGATCCGACGCAAAAAAGGCGGTCTTCGCCAGCGGGGAATGCGCGATGGCGTAGGCCACGCGTCTGCACTCCTCCACGGAGCGACCGCCTTCGATTCGAACCGTGATGAACTTGGTAGCGCCCTCGCCGTCGCGCACGATCGCCTGCGCGAGCTGCGAGGCCACCTCGGTGATCGCACGGCCCAGGGCCGCCAGGTCCGCCTCGCCGTGCGCCACGACGCCCGAGGCGCCGCTCGCGACCACGACGAAGGCGTCGTTGGTCGAGGTGTCGCCGTCCACGGTGATGCAATTGAACGAACTATTTGCGGCTTGGCGCACCAGCGCTTCGAGCTCCCGCTGCGACACTTTCGCGTCGGTCGCGACGAATCCCAGCATCGTCGCCATGTCGGGACGGATCATGCCGGCCCCCTTCGCAATTCCAGTCACCGTTACCTCGCCCGCGCTCAGCCGCGCCCGACGCGAGGCCGCCTTCGGCACGGTGTCGGTGGTCATGATCGCTTGTGCGGCCGCAGCCCAGTTGTCCGCGCGCAGATCGGCCACCGCAGCCGGAAGTCCGGCGATGATGCGCTCCGCCGGCAGCGGTTCCATGATCACCCCGGTCGAAAACGGCAGCACCTTCTGCGCCGCGCAGCCAAGCGAACGCGCGACCGCGTCGCACACCGCCGCCGCACGCGCCAGGCCGTCCTCTCCGGTGCCGGCGTTCGCGTTGCCCGTGTTGACCACCAAGGCACGCATATCCGCGCCGGCCGCGAGGTGACGTTTGGCCAAGACGACGGGCGCCGCGCAGAACCGGTTCTGGGTAAATACGCCCGCGGCGATCGAGCCTGGCTCGAGCCGCATCAGAAGCAAGTCGCGCCGGTTGGCCTTGCGCACACCGGCCATCGCGACGCCAAGCTCGATCCCCGCCACCGGGTGCAGCGAGGCAGGATCAGGCGGCCTCAGATTAACTGCCATCGACTTCAGGTCAGCTTGCCGTGGCAGTGCTTGTACTTCTTGCCCGACCCGCAGGGGCAAGGATCGTTGCGCCCGACCTTTTGCGTCGGACGAACCGTCGGTTGAGGCTTCTTGGCCGCCGCCGAGGCGAGCGCCTCGTCTTCGGCTGCGAGCTGGACGTCGTCAAGGCTGGGGTGCTGCATGCGAATGTTCTCGACATGCTGCTCGTCGTCGACCTCGGCTAGCGCCTCCGTGGCGCGGATCTCAACCACGGCGAGCGTCTTGGTTACTTCAAGCTTCACCGATTCGAGCATGGCGCCAAACAACTCGAAGGCCTCGCGCTTGTACTCCTGCTTCGGATCCTTCTGCGCATAGCCCCTCAGATGGATGCCCTGCCGCAGATGGTCGAGCGCGGCCAGATGCTCCCGCCAATGACCATCGAGGATCTGCAGCATGACGTAACGCTCGTATTGCCGGAACGACGCGTCGGCTCCTTCCGGTACCTTGGCCGCGTAGGCCTCGTTCGCCCTCTCGATCACGCGCTCGAGCAGCGTTTCGTCGTGCAGATCGGGCTCCTTTTCCAGCCACTGCTTCAGCGGTAGGTCGAGATTGAGCTCCGCCTTGAGCGTCGTTTCCAGGCTGGCGATGTCCCACTGTTCCTCCACGCTCTCCTCGGGAACATGGCTGCGGAAGATGTCGTTCAGCACTCCCGCCCGCAATTCCGCGATCCTCGCCGAGACGTCCTGCGATTCGAGCAACTCGTTGCGCAGCGAATAGATGGTCTTGCGCTGGTCGTTGGCGACGTCGTCGTATTCGAGCAGCTGCTTGCGGATATCGAAGTTACGCGCCTCGACCTTGGTCTGGGCCGATTCGATCGAGCGCGACACCATCGCATGCTCGATCGCCTCGCCTTCCGGCATCTTGAGCATCACCATGATGCGGTTTATCCGGTCGCCGGCGAAGATCCTCAGCAGCGGATCCTCGAGCGCAAGGTAAAAGCGCGACGAGCCCGGATCACCCTGGCGACCGGCTCGGCCCCGCAGCTGGTTGTCGACCCGGCGCGACTCGTGGCGCTCGGTGCCTATGATGTGAAGCCCGCCGGACGCCACCACGTCGTCGTGCAGTTGGTGCCACTCGGATCGCAGCTTTTCGATCCGCGCCGTCTTGTCCGGCAGGGGAATCGCTTCGTCCGCTTCGATCAGCTCGACCTGCTTGTCGACGTTGCCGCCCAGTACGATGTCGGTGCCGCGGCCGGCCATGTTAGTGGCGATGGTGACCATCTTGGGCCGTCCGGCCTGCGCCACGATCTCGGCCTCGCGCGCGTGCTGCTTCGCATTCAGCACCTGGTGCGGCAGCTTGTCCTTGTTCAAAAGCGATGACAGCAGCTCCGAGTTCTCGATCGAAGTGGTGCCGACCAGCACCGGCTGTCCGCGCGTGTAGCAGTCGCGGATATCGTCGATGATCGCGTTGTATTTCTCCGGCGCAGTGCGGTACACCAGGTCGAGGCGGTCGTCCCGGATCATGCGCTTGTGCGTCGGCACGACCACCGTCTCGAGCCCGTAAATGTCCTGGAACTCGAACGCCTCGGTATCGGCCGTGCCGGTCATGCCCGCCAGCTTGCCGTAGAGGCGAAAGTAGTTCTGGAACGTGATCGAGGCGAGCGTCTGGTTTTCGTTCTGGATCGAAACCTTTTCCTTGGCCTCGACCGCCTGGTGCAGTCCGTCCGACCAGCGGCGCCCCTGCATCAGCCGCCCGGTGAATTCGTCGACGATGATCACCTCGCCGTTCTGCACCACGTAGTGCTGGTCGCGCAGGAACAGGTAGTGTGCGCGCAGCGCCGCGTACAACTGGTGCACGAGATTGATATAGGCGGGCTCGTACAGGCTCGCGCCCTGCGGCAGGAGCCCGACACGCGCCAGAACCTCCTCGGCCCGGGCATGACCCGATTCGGACAACAGAATCTGGTGATTCTTCTCGTCGACCCAGAAGTCGCCCGGCCCGTTCTCCTCCTTCTGCCGCGTGAGCAGCGGCGCGACTTCATTCATCCGGACGTAAATCTCGGTCCGGTCCTCTGCCTGCCCCGAGATGATGAGCGGGGTACGCGCCTCGTCGATCAGGATCGAGTCCACCTCGTCGACGATCGCGTAGGGCAGGCCGCGCTGGTACTTCTCCTCGACGTGCATCGCCATGTTGTCGCGCAGATAGTCGAAGCCGAACTCGTTGTTGGTCCCGTAGACGATGTCCGTCGCGTAGGCTTTGCGCTTCTCCTCCGGCTCGAGCTGCGGGATATTGACCCCGACCGTCAGCCCGAGAAAACCGTAGAGCTTGCCCATCCACGCCGCGTCACGTTGCGCAAGATAGTCGTTCACCGTCACGATGTGGACCGCCTTGCCGCCCAATGCGTTGAGGTAGGCCGGCAGCGTCGCGACCAGCGTCTTGCCCTCGCCGGTGCGCATCTCGGCGATTTTGCCGTAGTGCAGCACCATGCCGCCGATCAGCTGTACGTCGAAGTGGCGCATCCGCAGCGTGCGTTTGCCCGCCTCGCGCACCACGGCAAAGGCCTCGGGAAGCAGCTTCTCGATCGCGTCCTTCAGCACCTCGGCGCGCTCTTCCTCGGCCGCGCCGGCCACACTGTCGGCGATGCGTTTCCTGAATTCGTCGGTCTTGGCACGCAGCTGCGCATCGGTCAATGCCGCGACTTCCGGCTCGAGCGCGTTGATGCGGGCGACCTTGCGCGAGTACTGCTTGAGCAGCCGCTCGTTGCGGCTGCCGAAGATTTTTGTGAGAACGTTTGGGATCATGAAGGTTGCGACCCGCCCGGCGGTCGGACAGCAGGGGCCGGCGCGAGGACGCGGCGCCGCCTCGCCGGGGTCAAGCGGAAAGGGAAAATTTTAGCATGGCCGCCGCGGCGGCCCGCCCCGCGCCTAGTCCTGCGCCCGCGCCACGCGGCGCGGCTTCGCATCCGGCAGCGTCGGGTCGGTAGCCTTCAGAAAGCGGTCAGGGTTGAGCGCGACGCCCTTGTAGCGCACCTCGAAATGCAAGTGCGGGCCGGTGGCGCGGCCGGTTGAGCCGCTCAAGCCGATTTCATGGCCACGCATCACGATTTCACCGGTCCTGACCAGGATCTTCGACAAGTGCGCGTAGCGCGTCGACAGTTCGTTGCCGTGGTCGATCTCCACCAGGTTCCCGTACTGCGGATGATGCCCCGCGTAGTGGACTACGCCACCGGCCGCGGCGAGCACCGGGGTTCCGTTGTCGACTTCGAAATCGATCCCCTCGTGCATCGCCAACTGGCCCGTGAACGGATCGATGCGCTTGCCAAAGCCCGAGCCGCGGGCGGCGTGCACCGGAAGCATGGTCGGCATGACCTTACGCCGCACCGCCAAGTCGCGCAGCTCGGAGTCGAGAACGCCGTACGTGTCGGAGCGGTTCTCCATCTGGCGCGAAAGCAGGGCCACCCTGGACCCCAGGTCGTCGATCGAAAGGTTCTGCGGCGGCATGGTCGAGACCGCGCCACCCAGCCCGGGCGGGGTGCCAAGGTGGATATCCGGCGACTTGATGCCGCCGAGCGACGAGAGACGCTCACCCAGCGCGTCCAGACGAGCCAACTGCGCCTGCATCTCGCCCAGCCTGACCGCCATGGCGTTGACGTTCTGCTGCACGTACTGGCGCGCCTTTTCAGCCTCTGCCCTCTGCGCCGCGGCGACCAGCTTTTCGACAAATGGGAGCTTGAATTCCGACGCGTAGTGCAACGTCGTCCAGTACACCGCGCCGGTCAGCCCAACTAGCAGCAGCAGGGCCAGGAACAACGAGGCGACCACATGGCGTGGCGCAATGGTCACCGACCGGGCTTTTGCCAACCGGTCGGAGATCAAGATAATCTGCACGTTCCGCTCCTCACCACTTAACCCCCGTGCGATTTCCGAGAATCGGCCGCTACCTCTCGACCAACGACGATTTGCAGCCCGTTGTCGCTAAAGCGCTCGAAATCCACGCGCTAGCGGCGCTCTGTACTGAATTCCTCCCGCCGGAACTCGCCCCCGAAGTTCGGGCGGCCAACCTCAAGGACGGCAAGCTCGTGCTTTTCGCCACACATTCCGCCGCCGCCGCGAAGCTTCGGCTCCTGTCCGAAGGCCTCGGCAAATTCCTGCTGAAACAAGGGGCAAAGGTTAATTCAGTTTCGGTGAAGGTGCAACCAACTACGTCACGCAAAAAGGATGTTGCGACGCACCAAAAGACCCACATTTCCCCCGCCGCACTGTCCGAGCTCGGTGCACTGCACGCGCGCCTGCACGATTCCCCCGCGCGCAGCGTCCTGACGGCGATCCTGGAACGCCACGGCGCGAAACCGGCTACATCATCACCAGCAGCCGCTCGGAAAGGAACAAGAGCAGGATCAGGACGACGACGAAAAGCGAGTATTTGAACAGCCGCCAGGCGAAGTGCAGGTATTTGCGCTCGCCACTGAGCATGTAGAGCAGCGCCGATACTCCCAGCGCGATCACTGCCAGCAGCCCGATGACTCGAAGCAGCAGCATGGCGTGCGGGAGCCGCGGGCCGGCGCCGTTATGCGAGTTGTTGCATCAGACCCGCGACGCCTGCGGGCGCGTCCTCGGAATGCTCGAACGAGACCGGCTCCCAGGCCGCCGCGTCCGCCAGCAGCTCGCGCAGCAGCCGGTTGTTGAGCGCATGCCCCGACTTGTGCGCCGAAAACGCTCCCAACAGGGGCTTGCCGATCAGGTACAGATCGCCGATCGCGTCGAGCACCTTGTGACGGATGAATTCGTCCGCGAAGCGCAACCCCTCCGCGTTCAAGACGCGGTATTCGTCCAGCACGACCGCATTCTCCAGGCCGCCGCCCAGGGCCAGACCCGATTCGCGCAGGTTCTCCACTTCATGCATGAAGCCGAAGGTACGCGCGCGGGCGATCTCCTTCAGGTAAGAGGTTTCGGCGAAGTCGATTGTCACCGCCTGGCTGGAACGGTCGATCACCGGATGATTGAATACGATTGAAAACGACAGCTTGAAGCCCTGATAAGGGTCAAGCCGGGCCCACTTGTCCCCGTCGCGCACCTCGACGCGCTTATTGACACGAAGGAACCGCTTCGGCGCGGCCTGCCGCTCGACGCCCGCCTGCTGCACCAGCAGCGCGAAGGGCGCGGCACTACCATCCATGATCGGTACTTCCGGCCCGTCCAGATCGACGTAGACGTTATCCACGCCCAGCCCGGAAAGGGCAGACATCAGGTGTTCGACCGTGTAGACCTTGACCTCGCCGTGGACCAGGCACGACGACAGACGCGTCTCGCCGACCAGATCCGCGCGCGCCGGAATGTCCACCGGCGATTCGAGATCAATGCGTCGGAACACCACGCCGGTGTCGATGCTCGCCGGGCGCAGCGTAATGGTGACTTTCTGTCCGGTGTGCAGCCCGACCCCGGTGGCGCGGATGAGAGACTTCAGAGTACGCTGGCGGAACATCGGTAACTTATTGTCCTGGTTGTGAATTGTAGCAGACAGCGGCCGTGGCGCCGGCAAGGAGGAGTGGCGCCGCGGCCGCTGCGCTCGGGGCGCACGGCATTAGACCGCGTCCCGCGAACCGCGCTCAGTCGGCCTGCTTGCGCAGGAACGCGGGGATATCGTACTTGTCGACCCCGCTCTGCTGCAGCGCCTCGACCGTCGAGGCACGGTTGCGGCGTATGACCGCGGGCACGGCGTCGAGCTGGTTGTAATCGACACCGTTGGAGACCGGCTGGTTGTCGGTGCCGGTCTTCTGGGACACCACGAGCTGAGGCTTGGGTTGGCGCAGCGCTGCATGCGCACCCAGGCCGGTCGCCACGACGGTGACGCGCAGATCCTCGCCCATCGCCTCGTCGTACACCGCACCGAAGATGATGGTGGCGTCCTCCGCCGCGAAGCTGCGGATAGTGTTCATGACCGCCTTCACCTCGCCGTGCTTGAGGCTCGAGCGGGTGGCGGTGATGTTCACCAGCACGCCGCGCGCGCCCGCGAGCATCACGCCCTCGAGCAGCGGGCTGGCGATCGCCTGCTCCGCGGCGATGCGGGCGCGGTCGATGCCGCTGGCCATGGCCGAACCCATCATGGCCATGCCCTGCTCCGACATCACCGTGCGCACGTCCTGAAAATCGACGTTGATCAGCCCCGGGCAGTTGATGATCTCGGCGATTCCTGCCACCGCGTTGTTGAGAACGTCGTCGGCTGCGCGGAAAGCGTCGTCCATCGTGACGTCTTCGCCGAGCACGTCCTCGAGCTTGTCGTTCAGGATCACGATCAGCGAATCGACGTGCTGGCTGAGCTGTTCGATCCCCTCCTCGGCCAGCCGCATGCGCTTGGTGCCCTCGAATCCGAACGGCTTGGTCACTACGGCGACCGTCAGCACCCCGAGCGAGCGCGCCACCTCGGCCACCACCGGCGCGGCGCCGGTGCCGGTCCCACCGCCCATGCCGGCGGTGATGAACACCATGTGCGCGCCGGCGATCGTCTCTTCGATGCGCTCGCGATCCGCCAGCGCGACCTCGCGCGCCTCCTCGGGCTTGGCGCCCGCGCCCAGTCCACTGACCCCGAGCTGGATCTGGTTGCGCGCGCTGTTGCGTGCGAGCACCTGCGCGTCGGTGTTGACGACGATGAACTCCACGCCCTCGACGCCCTGCTCGATCATGTGATTGATCGCGTTGCCGCCGGCGCCACCCACTCCGATGACCCTGATGATCGGACCTGTTGCCTGGTTGTCTACGATTTCAAACATGCTGTTTTCCTCCTTGCCAAAGAAACACCCACGAAAAAGTGATCAGAAATTGCGCTGAAACCACTCGCGCATCCTCGCCAGCACGGCGCGAAACGAGCCGCTCTGGCGCGATATGTGTCCCTGCTGCACCTGCGACACGCCTTCGAGCAGAAGCCCGACCGCAGTCGCGTAGCGCGGGTTGCGCACGACCTCCGCCAGGCTGCCCGTGTAGCGCGGGATGCCGACCCGCACCGGCATGTGAAAGATCTCCTCGCCGAGCTCGACCATGCCGCGCATGACAGCGCTGCCGCCGGTGAGCACCACACCCGAGGAAAGGAGCTCCTCGAAGCCCGATTCGCGCAGCACCTGCTGCACCAGCGAGAACAGCTCCTCGACGCGCGGCTCGATCACTTCGGCGAGCGTCTGGCGCGACATCACGCGCGGGCCGCGATCGCCGATGCCCGGCACCTCGATCATCTCGTTCGGGTCGGCGAGCTGGCGCAGTGCCACGCCGTGCCGGATCTTGATGTTCTCGGCTTCGGCGGTTGGCGTCCTGAGCGCCATCGCGATGTCGTTCGTAATCTGGTCGCCGGCGATCGGGATCACCGCGGTGTAGCGGATCGCGCCATGGGTGAACACCGCGATGTCGGTGGTGCCGCCGCCGATGTCGATCAGGCACACGCCGAGATCGGTTTCGTCCTCCTGCAGCACCGCGCGCGAGGACGCGAGCGGCTGCAGGATCAAGTCGTTCACCTCCAGCCCGCAGCGGCGCACGCATTTCACGATGTTCTGCGCGGCCGACACCGCACCGGTGACGATATGGACTTTCACCTCGAGCCGCACGCCCGACATGCCGAGCGGCTCGCGAACGTCCTCCTGGCCGTCGATGATGAATTCCTGCCGCAGCACGTGCAGGATCTGCTGATCGGTCGGGATGTTCACCGCCTTGGCGGTGTCGATCACCCGTTCGACATCGAGCGCCGTGACTTCCTTGTCCTTGATCGCCACCATGCCGGTCGAATTGAAGCTTCGGATGTGGCTGCCCGCGATCCCGGCGAACGCCGAGGCGATCTTGCAATCGGCCATCAGCTCGGCTTCCTCGAGCGCGCGCTGCACCGCGTTCACCGTGGACTCAATGTTGACCACGACGCCCTTCTTCAGGCCCTTGGACTCGTGCCCGCCCATTCCGAGGATCTCGAGCACGCCGTCGGGGCGCAGCTCGGCCACCAGCGCCACCACCTTGGAGGTGCCGATGTCCAGCCCGACGATCAGGTCCTTGCTGTCTTTCGCCATTTGATTCAGCCCTTCATGTCCGGCACGCGCAGCGCAAAACCGTTGGGGTAGCGCAGGTCCACGTATTCATGACGCTGAGCGATCTTGCCGAGCGTCTGCGGATAGACCGCCACGAAGCGCGCCAACCGCTGCTCGACCGGCACTTCGCCGGCGTCGCGCCCCAGTACGATGCTCAGTCCGCTCTGCAATTTCAGGCGCCAGGCGAAGCGCGGCGTGAGAATCACGCGCTCGAGCGGGTCGCCGAGCGGCCCGAGCAGCGCCGCGAAGCGCCGGTAGCGGCGAGTCACCTCGGCTTCGGTACCGGCGGGCCCTGCTAGCACCGGCAGCGCCGCGTCGGTGTGTGCGGCGAAGCGCTCGCCGTAGCTGTCCACCAGCGCATCGTCGCCCCAGTGCGCGAGCGCGACGTGCTCCTCGATCGAGACTTCGAGGCCGTCGGGCCAGACGCGGCGCACGTTGACCCGCCGCACCCACGGCAGCTGCTCGATGCTCTGGCGCACGGCGGCCAGGTCGACCGAAAAGAAATTGCCTGCGATGCGGCCCCGGGTCGCCTGCTCGATCTGCGCCGCCGAGGTATGCGCGAGCGTGCCGCGGACCGTGATTTCGCGCAGCGGAAAGAGCGTCGAACGCAGCAGCAGCTGCGCACCGGCCAGCGCGAAGACCAGCAGCGCGATCCCGGTCAGGATCCCCGCCACCGAATTGAGCAGCCGCGGGTTATCCCACATGCGCTCCCTCCAGGATCTTGAGGCACAGGTCTTCGTACGACATGCCGACGGCGCGCGCGGCGATCGGCACTAGGCTGTGCCCGGTCATGCCGGGCGAGGTGTTGATCTCGAGCAGCCAGGGCCCGCCCGCCGCGTCGAGCATCAGGTCGACCCGCCCCCAGCCGCTGCACCCGATCAGCCTGAAGGCCTCAAGCGACAGCGCCTTGAGCTCGTCTTCCTTCTTTGCCGGCAGGCCGCAGGGGCACAGGTACTGGGTGTCGTCGCTGAAGTACTTGTGCTGGTAGTCGTAGTTGCCCTCCGGCACTTCGATGCGAATCAGGGGCAGCACCGTGTCGCCGAGAATCCCGGCGGTGTATTCGGGCCCTTCGACGAAGGACTCCGCAAGCGCGGTGTCGTGGTACTCCTTGGCCGCCAGCTCGTAAGCCGCCGGCAACTGCGAGACGGCGCTGACCTTGGTCAAACCCAGCGTCGAGCCCTCGTTCGCCGGCTTGACGATCAGGGGCAGGCCGAGCTCGCGCGCCACCGCGTCCCAGTCGTCGCGCGCGCCGAGGATGCGGTAGCGCGGCGTCGGCAGCCCGCCCGCCAGCCAGATCATCTTGCTGCGCCACTTGTCGAGCGCGACCGCCGAGCCCAGCACCCCGCTGCCGGTGTAGGGGATGCCCATCACCTCGAGCGCACCCTGCACGGTACCGTCCTCGCCACCGCGGCCGTGCAGCGCGATGAAGCAGCGCGCGAAGCCTTCGCGCCTGAGCTCGGCCAGCTCGCGCTCGGCAGGATCGAAGGCCTGCGCGTCCACCCCTTTCGCGCGCAGCGCCTTCAGTACCCCCGTGCCGCTCATGAGCGAGACCTCCCGCTCGGCGGACTTGCCGCCGAGCAGGACCGCAACCTTGCCGAAATCGCTTGGCGTCATGCCGGCTCCCCGACGATGCGCACCTCGGGCTTGAGGTCGATTCCGGTCTGCTCCAGCACCCGTGCGCGCACGGCAGCGATCAGCCACTCGATGTCGGACGCCTTCGCCGCACCCTTCGGATTGACGATAAAGTTGGCGTGCTTTTCCGATACGCGCGCGCCGCCGCGCTCGAGCCCCTTGAGGCCGCAGGCTTCGATCAGGCGCGCCGCGTGGTCCGCGATCGGGTTGCGGAACACGCTGCCTGCGTTCGGCAGCTGCAGCGGCTGGGTCGCGATGCGGCGCGAAAGGAACTCCTTGATCTTCGCGCGCGAGGCTTCGCCGTCGCCCTGCGCAAGACGGAAATAGGCCGCGACGAACCATTCGTCCTGCCCCAGCCTGCCGCCCTCGCGGATCGCGCAATGCCGGTAGGAGATCTCGAATTCGCCCTTTTCCCGGCTGTGCAGTCCACCACCGCGGTCGATCGTGACCGCGCGTTCGACGATGTCCCAGGTTTCGCTGCCGTAGCAGCCCGCGTTCATCGCCAGCGCGCCCCCGACGCTGCCCGGCACGCCGGCCAGGAATTCGGCGCCTGCCAGGTCGTTCAGCGCCGCAAAGCGCGCCACTTTCGGGCTCGCGACGCCGGCCTCCGCGTAGACGCGCCCGAGCAGCAGCTCGGGGCGCTTTGCCGCCGCGTGCGTCAGCACTACCGTGCCGCGCAGGCCGCCGTCGCGCACCAGAAGATTCGACCCCAGTCCGATGAATACGAGCGGTTCGCCGGCCGGCAGCTGCTGCAGGAACGCTGCCAGATCCTCGAGGTCGGCGGGCTGGTACAGACGCGCCGTACGGCCCCCCGCGCGCCAGCTGGTGTGACGCGCCATCGGCTCGTCGAGCCGCAGTGTGCCGCGCAGTCCCTGGAAGCGGAGCGTTTCGGACATGTTCATGTCAGCTGCGCCGGCACATTGCCGATCGAGCCAGCCCCCATGGTCAGCACCACATCGCCGTCGCGCGCGACGCGATGGATCGCTTCGGCCATGTGCGAAATGTCGTCGACGAAGACCGGCTCGACCTTGCCCGCCACCCGCACCGCGCGCGCGAGCGAGCGGCCGTCAGCGGCCACGATCGGCGCTTCACCCGCCGGGTACACCTCCGCCAGCAACAGGGCATCGGCGGTCGAAAGCACGCGCACGAAATCCTCGAACAGGTCGCGCGTGCGCGTGTAGCGGTGCGGCTGGAACGCGAGCACGATGCGCCGCCCGGGAAAGGCGCCGCGCGCGGCGGCGAGCGTGGCCGCCATCTCGGCCGGGTGGTGGCCGTAGTCGTCCACCAGGGTGAAGCGGCCGCCGCCGGCGAGCGAGACGTCGCCGCAGCGCTGGAAGCGCCTTCCGACGCCGTGGAACTCGGCCAGCGCCTTCTGGATCGCGCGATCGGGAATCGCGAGCTCGCTCGCGACCGCGATCGCCGCGAGCGCGTTCTGCACGTTGTGCCGCCCGGGCAGGTTGAGCGTCACATCGAGCGGCGCGGCCTTGTCACGCAGCGCGCGAAATCGCATCGCTCCGGCAGCGTGCTCGACAGCTTCCGCCCTCACCGCGGCGTCGGCGGCGTAGCCGTAGGTCACCACCGGTTTCGACACGAAAGGCAGGATCTCGCGCACGTTCGCGTCGTCGGCGCACAGGATCGCGCTGCCGTAGAAGGGCAGGTTCTGCAGGAACTGTACGAACGCCTGTTTCAGGCGCGCGAAATCGTGCTGGTAGGTTTCCATGTGATCGGCGTCGATATTCGTGACGACCGCGATCACCGGCTGCAGGTGCAGGAACGAGGCATCCGACTCGTCCGCCTCGACCACGATGAACTCGCCGCCCCCGAGGCGCGCGTTCGAGCCGGCCGCGTTTAGCCGACCGCCGATAACGAACGTCGGGTCGAGGCCACCTTCGGCCAGCACGCTCGCCACCAGGCTGGTGGTGGTGGTCTTGCCGTGGGTGCCGGCGATGGCAACGCCCTGCTTCAGACGCATCAGTTCGGCCAGCATCAGCGCACGCGGCACGATGGGCACGCGCTTGGCGCGCGCCGCGATGACCTCCGGGTTGTTGCTCGCCACCGCGGTCGAGACCACCACCGCGTCGGCGCCCTCGACGTTGGCCGCCGCGTGCGAAAGCGATACTTTCGCTCCCAGCCCAGCCAGCCTGCGCGTCACGGCGTTCTCCGCCATGTCCGAGCCGCTCACCTGGTAGCCGAGGTTGAGCAGCACCTCGGCGATGCCGCTCATGCCCGAGCCGCCGATGCCGACGAAGTGGATGCACCGCACCTTGTGCTTCATGCCGCACCTCCCTCGGCGAGCGCCATGCAGCGCTCGGCGACGATCCGCGCCGCATCCGGCTTGCCCAGCGCGCGTGCCTTGCGCGCCATCTCGAGCAGCCGCGCGCGGTCCAGCGAGCGCAGCAGGGAGGCGAGCCTGTCGGGCGTCATCTGCGACTGCGGCAGCAGGATCGCCGCGCCGCGCTCCGAGAGGAACCTCGCGTTCGCGCGCTGGTGGTCGTCGACCGCGTGCGGGAAAGGCACCAGCACACTCGCCACGCCGCCGGCGGACAGCTCGGCCACCGTGGTCGCACCCGCGCGGCACAGCACCAGGTCGGCCTCGGCGTAGCGCCGCGCCATGTCGTCGATGAACGCCACCAGCTCGCCCGCCACGCCCGCCGCGGCATAGCTCGCGCGCAGCGCTTCGATGTGCTTTTCACCTGCCTGGTGCACGACCTGTGGGCGCTCGCCCGGCGCGAACATCGCGAGCGCCCTCGGAACGGCCTCGTTCAGCGCCTGCGCGCCGAGGCTGCCGCCCACCACCAGCAGCCTGAGAGGGCCGCTGCGCCCGCCAAAGCGCTCGTGCGGCGCGGCGATGGCCGCAATCTCCGCGCGCACCGGGTTTCCGGTCCACTCGGCCTTGTTCAGCGCGCCGGGAAAGGCGACCATCACCTTGTCCGCGAGCACGGCGAGCACACGGTTGGCGAGCCCGGCGATCGCGTTCTGCTCGTGCAGCGCGAGCGGCCGCGCCAGCAGCGAGGCCATCATGCCGCCGGGAAAGGCGACGTAGCCGCCCATGCCGAGCACCACGTCCGGGCGCACCCGGAACAGCGTGCGCGCGCTCTCCCAGAACGACCACAGCAGGTTGGCCGGCAGCAGCAACTTGGCGAGCAGCCCTTTGCCGCGCAGCGCGCGGGCGCGGATCCACGCCATGCGGAAGCCGCGCGGCGGAACGATGCGCGCCTCCATGCCGGACCTGGCGCCCATCCACACCACTTCCCAGCCCGCGGCCTGCATGCACTCGGCGACCGCGAGCCCGGGGAAGATGTGCCCCCCGGTGCCGCCCGCCATGATCATGACGATGCGGCTCATGCCGGCAACCCCCGCGCAAGCTGTCGGTTTTCCCAGTCGATGCGCAGCAGGATCGCGAGCGAGACGAAGTTCACCACCACGCCGGTGCCGCCGAAACTCATCAGCGGCAGCGTCAGCCCCTTGGTGGGCAGCAGCCCCATGTTCACGCCCATGTTGATGACCGCCTGGAAGCCGATCCACACGCCGATGCCCTGCGCCGCGAGCGCGGCGAAGTGGCGCTCGCGCAGCGCCGCCTGGCGGCCGATCAGGAAAGCGCGGAACACGATCCAGGCGAACAGTCCGATCACCACGGCAACGCCAACGAAGCCGAGCTCCTCCGCGATCACCGCGAGCAGGAAGTCAGTGTGCGCCTCGGGCAGGTAGTGCAGCTTCTCGACGCTGGCGCCGAGCCCGACCCCGAACCACTCGCCGCGACCGAAGGCGATCAGCGCGTGCGAGAGCTGGTAACCGGTGCCGTAAGCGTCGTTCCACGGGTCCATGAAGCCGAAGATGCGGTGCATCCGGTAGGGCGAGGACAGCACCAGCCCGGTGAAGCCGAGCGCCAACATGACCACCAGAAGTGCGAAGTGGCGGCCGTTCATCCCGCCGAGGAAGATCATGCCGAAGGTGGTAATCGCAATGACGACGAAAGCGCCGAAGTCGGGCTCGCGCAGCAGCAGCCAGGACACGAGCAGCATGACGCCGAGCATCGGCAGCAGGCCCTTTTTGAAGCTCTTGAGCACCGCGTGCTTGCGCACCGTGTAGTCCGCCGCGTAGAGCACGGCGCCGAGCTTCATCAGCTCCGAGGGCTGGATGTTGAACGCGCGCAGGTTGAGCCAGCGCCGCGCGCCGTTCACCTCGCGCCCGATGCCCGGCACCAGCACCAGCACCAGGAGCAGTACGCCGCCGACGAACAGCCACGGCGCCGCCTTCTGCCACAGGCGCACCGGAACCAGGAACACGATCGTCGCCGCGAGCAGCGCCACACCGAGGAAGATCGCCTGACGCACCAGGAAATAGGCCGAGTTGTCGCCGGTGTAGCGGCTCGTGGCGGCGATTTCGATCGACGCCGAGTACACCATCACCAGGCCGCCGGCGGCGAGCAGCAGCCCGGCCCAGGCGAGCGAGCGGTCGTACTCCGCCATGGGCGTGTTCTGGGCGAAGACGTAGCTAGCCATGCGCCAGCCCCCTGACCGCCGCGGCGAATGCCTCGCCTCGGTGGCGGTAGTCGCGGAACATGTCGAAGCTCGCACAAGCCGGCGAAAGCAGCACCGCTTCGCCCGGTTGTGCGCAGGCCGCCGCACGCTCGACCGCACGCTCAAGGGAATCGCACAGCTCGAGCGGCACTCCGCTCGGCGCGAGCGCGCGAGCGATGAGGGGCGCGTCGCGCCCGATCAACAGCACCCGGCGCGCGTGCTCGGCCACCGGCCCGGCGAGCGGCGCGAAGTCCTGTCCCTTGCCGTCTCCGCCGACGATCAACACTACGCTTCGCGCAAGGCCGCGCAGGGCAGCGATCGTCGCGCCGACGTTAGTGCCCTTGGAATCGTCGTACCAGGCCACGCCGGCGCGCTGCGCGACCTGCTGCAGGCGGTGCGGCAGGCCCCTGAAGCTGCGCAGCCCCTCACCGATGGGTCCGTGGCCGGCCCCCGCAGCGCGCGCGAGCGCCGCCGCGGCGAGCGCGTTCGACGCGTTGTGCCAGCCGTGGATCGGCAGCGCGTCGGCCTCAATCAGAGTACGGTCCCCCTGTGCCAGCCACTTGCGGCCGGCACGCGAGACGATGCCGAAGTCTTCCGGCCCCGGGGGCGCATCCAGGCCGAAACTGATTCGCCGCCGGCCCGGCAGCGCGAGCGCCGCCGAACGCGGGTCTTCGCGGTTGAGCACCTGCACGCCCTCGCCCTGGAACACGCGCGCCTTGGCGGCGCCGTACTCGGCCAGGTCGGCGTAGCGGTCGAGGTGATCCTCGGACAGGTTGAGCATCGTCGCCGCGTCGGGCGCCAGCGACCAAGTGGTCTCCAGCTGGTAGCTGGAAAGCTCGAGCACCCACGCCGCCGGCAGCCGCGAAGCGTCCAGGCGCCGCATCAGCGCCTCGAGCGCCGCGGGACCGATGTTGCCGGCGACCTCGCAATCGATGCCGGCAGCTCGCAGCAGGTGGCCGGTGAGCGCGCTCACCGTGGTCTTGCCATTGGTGCCGGTCACCGCGAGCACGCGGCCCCGATCGCCCGCGGCGCGAACGTACCAGGCGAACAGCTCGATTTCGCCCATCAGCGGAATTCCGCGCGCGAGCGCTTCCTGCGCGACCGGCTCGGCCAGCGCGAGGCCGGGGCTGATGCAGACCAGGTCGATCCCATGAAGCAGTCCGGCGCCAAACGCGCCGGTCACCAGTTCGGCGGACTCGAGCTCCGGCGCCCGCGGCGGCGCCTGCCGAGTGTCGGCGACGCGCACCCTCGCGCCCTGCCGCATCGCCCACCTCGCGACCGAGAGGCCCGTGTCGCCCAGGCCGAGCACCAGCATGCGCTTGTCCGCCAGCGCCATCGGTTGCGGGCGGGGCAGCAGGTTGAACAGCGGCGGGCGCATCGACATGGTCACCGCAGCTTCAGGGTCGAAAGGCCGAACAGGACCAGCATCATGGTGATGATCCAGAACCGAACTACGACCTGGCTCTCCTTCCAGCCCTCGAGCTCGTAGTGATGGTGCAGCGGCGCCATGCGGAAGATGCGCTTGCCGCCGCTCGCCTTGAAGTAGAGCACCTGGATCATCACCGAGAGCGTCTCGGCGACGAACACGCCGCCCATGATGAAAAGCACCACCTCCTGGCGCACGATCACCGCGATGGTCCCGAGGGCCGCCCCGAGTGCGAGCGCACCGACGTCGCCCATGAACACTTCGGCCGGGTAGGCGTTGAACCACAGGAAGCCAAGTCCCGCGCCGGCGAGCGCGCCGCAGAACACGGTCAACTCGCCTGCGCCCGGGATGTGAGGCAGGCCGAGGTATTTCGAAAAGCCGACGTGGCCGGCGACGTAGGCGAAAATGCCAAGCGCGCTGCCGACCAGCACCGTTGGCATGATCGCGAGGCCGTCGAGCCCGTCGGTCAGGTTGACGGCGTTCGACGTGCCGACGATCACGAAGTAGGCCAGGACCACGAATCCCACGGCGCCGAGCGGATACGTCACGTGCTTGAAGAACGGCAAGATGAGCTCGGTGAGCGCCGGCGTGCCGCGCGCGAGCCAGGCCAGCGCGCAAGCCGCACCGAGGCCGACCAGCGACTGCCAGAAGAACTTCGCCTTGGCCGACAATCCCTTCGGATTGCGATGCACCACCTTGCGGTAGTCGTCGATCCAGCCGATCGCGCCGAACGCCATGGTGACCAGCAGCACGACCCAGAGAAGGGCGTTCGACAGATCGCCCCACAGCAGCGTGGTGATCCCAATCGAAAGCAATATGAGCGCCCCGCCCATGGTCGGCGTCCCGGCCTTGGTGAGGTGCGACTTCGGCCCGTCGTCGCGCACCGACTGGCCGATCTTGTAGGTCGTCAGCCGGCGGATCACGAGCGGGCCGAGCACCAGCGAGATGGCGAGCGCGGTGAGGCAGGCGAACACCGCGCGCAGCGTGATGTAGTTGAAGACGTTGAACAGCCGCACGTCCTTCGCCAGCCAATGCGCGATCTCGAGCAGCATCAGTGAGCCCCTTCGCTCACCGGCGCGCCGGTGAGCGCCGCGACTGCGCGCTCCATACGCATGAAGCGAGAACCCTTCACCAGCACGGTGGCGCCAGCGCCGGCCGCGCTGCGCGTGGCCTCGATCAGGTCGTCCATCGAGGCGAAATGACGCGCGCCCGCGCCGAAACCTGCGGTCGAGTGAGCCGTCATCTCGCCCAGCGCGTACAGGGCGCCGATTCCGCGCTCGCGCGCATAGCGCCCGACTTCGAGATGGAAATCAGGCCCCATATCGCCCACCTCCCCCATGTCGCCGAGCACCAGCACGGTTCGACCGCCGGCGGCCGCCAGCACGTCGATGGCCGCCCGCACGGAGTCCGGGTTTGCGTTGTAGCTGTCGTCGATCACGGTCGCGCCGGAAGCCGCGCGATTGACCTGCAGTCGTCCGGTGTAGGGCTGAAAGAGGGCCAGCCCGGCGGCAATCGTCGGCGCGGGCACGCCGGCGGCATGCGCGCAGGCCGTCGCCGCGAGCGCGTTGCGCACGTTATGCAGGCCGGGAATCGCGAGCGTCGCCCTTGCCTCGCCGTCCGGGGTGTGCAGGCGCAGCTCGCTCGCGAGCGGCTTGAGGGAGTAGCCGCCGCGGATCGTCGCCCGCGCCTCGAGACCGAAATCGATCACCCGCCGCCCGCCCGCGGCCCGGCGGAACAACGCCGCGTGCGCGTCATCGGCGTTTACCACCGCCACGCCATCTGGCGGCAGCGCGCCGTAGACGCTGGCATTCTCGGCCGCAACCTCCTCGACCGAGCCCATGAACTCGAGGTGCTCGCGCTGAGCGTTGTTGACCAGCGCGATCGTTGGGCGGGCGATTCCGGCCAGATAGGCGATCTCGCCCTTGTGATTCATGCCGAGCTCGATTGCGCAGTAGCGGTGCGCCTGCCGCAGCCGCAACAGGGTCAGGGGTACGCCGATGTCGTTGTTCAGGTTGCCCGCGGTGGCGAGCACGCCCTCGTCGCCGCCGTGGCGACGCAGGATCGCCGCCAGCATCTCCTTGGTGGTCGTTTTGCCGTTGGAGCCCGTTATCGCAATCAGCACCGGCGAGAAGCGCGCGCGCCAGTTGCGCGCCAGCGCGCCGAGACCGCTCCGGGTGTCGGGCACGGCGATCAGCGGCAGCGGCGCCGGGCCGGCGTACTGCTGATCGATCATCGCTGCCGCGGCGCCGGCCGCCTTGGCGGCCGCGAGAAAGGCGTGGCCGTCGAAGCGCTCGCCGCGCAGCGCGACGAACAGCTCGCCGCCCGTGAGCGAGCGGCTGTCGGTCGAGACCGAGCTGAAGCCGGTGTCGGCGCCCGTACGGTGCGCGCCGAGCAGTTGCGCCGCCTCGGCAAGACGCATCATGGCGCACTCCATCGCGAGATCGCCGCCGCGGCGGCGTCGGAATCGGAAAACGGCAGCCGCTCGCCGCGGACTTCCTGATAGCTCTCGTGCCCTTTGCCGGCGATCAGGACCACATCGGCGGCGGCAGCGCGGCCAATCGCGCGCGCGATCGCCGCCGCGCGGTCGGGCTCGAGCTCGTGCGCGGCGGTGACGCCGGCGCGGACCGCAGCGAGGATCGCCTGCGGCTCCTCGCTGCGTGGGTTGTCGGAGGTCAGCAACAGGCGGTCGGCGAGTCGCGAGGCGACCTCGCCCATTAGCGGCCGCTTCGCCGGATCGCGGTCGCCGCCGGCGCCGAACACCGCCACCAGCGCGCCGCCGCGCGCATCGGCGACCGGCCGCAGTGCCTGCAGCACCTTTTCCAACGCGTCCGGAGTGTGGGCGTAGTCGACCACCACCAGCGGCTTGCCAGTGCCCGTGATCCGTTGCATGCGCCCGGACACCGGCGGCAGCGCGCCGAGCAGCCCGGCCGCGCGCTCGAAGGCGACGCCGTAGGCGAGCAGGCAACCGAGCACCCCGAGCGCGTTCGATACGTTGAAGCGGCCCAGCTGATTGATCCGCACCTCGGCCTCGCCCCAGCTCGAGGCGAGCACGACGCGCATCGCGTCATCCTCGGCCACAAGCTCACGCGCCGCGACGTAGTCCGTAACGCTGCCCGGCGCCAGCGCCTCCGGCGAGAGCGCGTAGCCGATGGTGCGCAGGCCGCGCGGCGCGAGCCGCCGCGCGAGCCGCACGCCGAGGAAGTCGTCCAGGTTGAGGACTGCCGACTGCAGGCCCGGCGCGTCGAACAGCAACGCCTTGGTCTCCGCGTAGGCCTCCATCGTGCCGTGGTAGTCGAGATGGTCGTGCGACAAGTTGGTAAACAGGCCGCAATCGAACTGAACGCCGTTCACGCGCCCCTGCGCGAGGCCGTGCGACGACACTTCCATTGCCGCGGCGCTGGTGCCCTCGCGTTTCATCTCCGCCAGCAGGCGGTGCAGCTCGAGCGCGTCCGGCGTGGTGTTGCCGGTGGCCGAGAGCGCCTGCGGAAAGCCGCTTCCAAGCGTCCCGATCACGCCCGCGTGCACCCCCTCGACGGCCAGCAGGGCCGCGATCCACTGCGTGCACGAGGTCTTGCCGTTGGTCCCGGTGACGCCGCAGACCCACATAGACTCCGACGGGCGGCCGTAGAATTCATGCGCCAGTTCGCCCGCCTGGCGCTTGAGACCGCTCACGCCGACGTTCGGCACGCGCCAGGCCGAGTCCCAGGCGAAGTCCTGTGCTTCCCAGACGACCGCCGCCGCGCCGCGCCGGATCGCGTCCGGGATGTAGCGGCGGCCGTCCGCCGCCTCGCCCGGATAGGCGAAGAACGCGACGCCCGGCGCGCAATTGCGGCTGTCCGAGGCGAGCCGCTCGATCATCGCGCCCTGTTTGGCGAGTCGCCCGAGCACGTCGACTGTCTTAGCGCCCACCTGTCCGCCCAGCACCCGTTGCGCTGCCAAACCACCGCGACCAAGGCGAGAACCAGATCGCGAATCACGTACCCTCCCTTGCGTCGTCGCTGCCGCCCGGCTGCTCGAGCGGCTCGAGCGGCGCGTCGTGCGGCACGTTGAGCAGGCGCAGGGCACCCTGCATCACCTGCGCGAACACGGGCGCCGCCACCAGGCCGCCGTAGTATTCGCTGCCCGCGGGCTGATCGATCATCACCGCGATCACCAAGCGCGGCGCCGACGCGGGTGCGAAACCCACGAACGAAGCGATGTACTTGTCCGGCGCGTAGCCACCGTCTTCCTGCTTGTGCGCGGTGCCGGTCTTGCCGGCGACGCGCCAGCCGACAATTCGCGCGCGCGGCCCGGTGCCGCCCGGCTGCACCGCGAGCTCGAGCATGTCGCGGATCTCACGCGCGGTGCGGGCCGAGATCACGCGCACCCCCTGCACCGGCGTACCGGTGCGAACCAGCGTCAGCGGCACCAGCATGCCGTCTCGCGCGAATATCGTGTAGGCGTGCGCCAGCTGCAGCAGACTGACCGAGATGCCATGGCCATAGGCCATCGTCGCCTGCTCGATCGGGCGCCAGGTCTGCCACGGCCGCACCTTGCCGCTCGCCTCGCCCGGAAAACGAAGCTGCGGCGGGGCGCCGAATCCCACCCGCTCGAACATGTTCCACATCTGCTCGCGCGGCAGCTCGAGCGCGATCTTCGCCGCGCCGACGTTGGATGAGACCTGGATCACCTGCGCGACGCTCAGTACTGACTCGGGATGCGCGTCGTGGATCGTGTAGCGGCCGATCGTGAGCCTGCCCGGTGCGGTCTGGATCCGGGTCGTCGGCGCGATGCGGTGCTGCTCGAGCGCCGCCGCGATCGTGAACGGCTTGAGCGTCGAGCCCGGCTCGAAGCTGTCGGTGATCGCACGGTTGCGAAGCTGCGCCCCGCTCAGGTGCGCGCGGTTGTTCGGGTTGTACGACGGAACGTTGGCGAGCGCCAGAATCTCGCCGGTGCGCACGTCGATCGCCACGATCGCGCCCGCCTTGGCGCCGTGGGCCGCGACCGCACTCTTCAGCGCGCTGTAGGCCAGGCTCTGGATCTTGCTGTCGATCGACAGGGTCAGGTCGCGGCCGTCCTGCGCGGCGCGGATCGATTCGACGTCCTCGACGATGCGCCCGAGACGGTCCTTGATCACGCGCCGGCTGCCGGGCTGTCCGGCGAGACTCGACTGAAAGGCGAGCTCGACCCCCTCCTGGCCCGCATCGTCAACTCCGGTAAAGCCGATCAGGTGAGCGGTCACTTCGCCGCCCGGGTAGTAACGTCTGTACTCGCGCTGCTGATAGACACCCGGGATGCCGAGCGCTTCGACCTTGTCCGCGGTGTCGGGCGCGATCTGGCGCTTGAGGTAGACGAAATCGCGCGAGGTCTCGGCCAGCTTCTTTTTCAGTTCGCGCGCGTCCAGCCCGAGCAGTCCCGCGAGGCGCTTCTTCTGCGCCCGGCTCGCCTTGACGTCTTCCGGGATCACCCAGATCGATTTGACCGGCGTCGAGACTGCAAGCGCCTCGCCGTTGCGGTCGAGGATGCGCCCGCGGGTGGCCGGAACTTCCATCACGCGCGAATAGCGCGCTTCGCCCTGCTCCTGCAGGAAGCCGGTCCTCATCGCCTGCAGGTACACCGAGCGCCCGGCGAGCACGATGAAAGCGAATACGAACGCGGCGAGCACGAAGCGCGCGCGCCACACCGGTAGGCGCACCAGCGCCGGGGCCGCCGCGAGGCTCACTGTTTGGCCTCCGCCGGGCGCATGACCACGATCACGCGGCGCGGGTCGGGCACGTGCATCCCGAGTTTCTCGACCGCGATCTTGCTTACGCGCGCGTGCAGCCCCCATGTGCTCGCCTCGAGCTGCAGCTGGCCGTACACGACGTCCAGCTGGCGCTCGCGCTGCTGCTCGCGGTCGAGATCCGAGAACAGCCTGCGCGCCTTGTACTGCGAGGTGACGAGCCCGAGCGCGCAGACGACGAGAACCAGGAGGAGGAGAAGGTTCAGCTTCGCCACGCGTCGGGCTCGATTCGGTGAAGGAGCGTCGGGTCGACAGGCGCGCCCGTGCGCTCGGCGACGCGCAGCGTTGCGCTGCGCGCGCGCGGATTCGCCGCGATTTCGGCGGCCGAGGCGCGGATGACACGGCCGACAATCTTCAGCGGCATTTGTGGCATTTCACTGGCGCGCAGGGGCAAATCCCGCGGCAGATCGGGCTGCGACGCGGCGCGCATGAAGCGCTTGACGATGCGATCCTCGAGAGAATGGAAGCTGATCACCGCCAGCCGACCCCCGGGCGTCAGATGCGCAAGCGCCTGTGGCAGCGTCAGCGACACTTCCTGAAGCTCCCGATTGACGAGAATCCGTAGAGCTTGAAAGGTGCGCGTCGCCGGATCCTGGCCCGGCTCCCGTGTGCGGACCGCCGCACCCACGATATCGGCAAGTTGCTTGGTGCGGACGATGGGCTCGCGTTCGCGAGCAGCAACAAGCGCCTTTGCAATCTGTTTAGCAAACCGTTCTTCGCCATAGTCTCCTATCCCCTCCCTAATTTGCCGCTCGGTAGCGGCTGCAAGCCACTGCGCCGCGGTCTGCCCGCGGCTGGTATCCATGCGCATGTCGAGCGGGCCATCGGCGCGGAAAGAGAACCCGCGCGCCGCATCCTCGAGCTGCGGCGACGACACTCCTAGGTCGAACAGCATTCCGTCCGCCAACGGCGCACCGGCCGCCTCGAGCACTGCCGGCAATTCGCTCATGGGCGAGTGCCAGACCTGGAACCTGGGATCCGTGATCGCGTGCGCCGCGGCGACCGCCTGCGGATCGCGATCGATCGCGATCAGGCGCCCGCCGGGTCCCAACCGCTCGAGAATCGCGCGGCTGTGGCCACCGCGGCCGAAGGTTCCGTCGACGTAGGTCCCGTCCGACCGCACTGCGAGCGCCTCGATGGCCTCGGAGAGAAGAACGGCGCGATGCGTGAGCGTCTGTGCGCCCATCGTTCGCTCCCGCCGTCACAGCGAGAAGTCCTCCATACCGGGCGGCGGCGCACCCGTGCCGGAGAGGGCGCTGGCGAGCTTTGCGCTCCACACGCCGTTGTCCCAGAGTTCGAAATAGGCGCCCTGGCCCACCATCATCGCCTCGCGTTCGAGCTTGGCATGCAGCCGCAGCGCGGCGGGCAGCAGCACGCGGCCCGAGCCGTCGGGGGCCACGTGCTCTTCCATGCCGAGCAGCAGCCGCTTCCACCAGCTCGCCTGCGGATTGAAGCTCGGGAAGGTCTCGACCTTGGCCCGCACCGGTTCCCACGCGGACTCGGGGTAGATCAGCACGCAACCGTCAGGGTGCGCGGTCAGCACCAGCGCGCTGGCGCCTTCGAGCAGCGCCTCACGATGGCGCGTCGGGATAGCCAGGCGGCCCTTCGCGTCCAGCGTGATGACGGTTGCCCCGTGAAATATCCCGCCCATGGCCTGTTTTTCCTCGGCGAACTGCGAGCGAACTGCCTAACTCCGCATTTCGCCACTTTTTTCTACGTTTTCCCACTGTATGGGAAAGAAATCGGCAGGTCAAGCACTTAGCAGGGAATTTTTCTTGATGGGACAAAGACTTAGAGCAAAAATACAACACGAAATCTAGAAGTTAAATGATTTTATTATTCATATAGTTATAAATCCGACTAGAAGTGACTTCTCAGGAGTATGAGGCAGCATCGGACGCGCCGGCGGCGCCGTGCTACCTTGCGCGGCGATATGCAACCGCCGCTCACCGTCCTGCAGCGCTATCCCGGGCACGACTGCACGCTCGGCGGCCTGCTCGCCAGCCGAGCGCGCCACGACGCGACACGCACCGTGCTGTGTTACGAGGGACAGGAAATCGGCTACGCCGAGTTCGCGCGGCGCGTCGAGGCCGCGGCGCGGGCGCTCGCGGCACGCGGGATCGGCGCGGGCGACCGCGTCGGCGCCATGGCAACCAACAGCGCCGATTACGTCGTGCTCTTGTTCGCACTCGCGCGCCTGGGCGCAATCCTGGTGCCGGTCAATCCCGAGTTCGGGCCGCAGGAAGCGGGCTACATCCTGCAGCACGCCGGCGTGCGCGCAATCGCCGCGGTACCCTCGGCGCTCGGTACCGCGCGCGAGGCCGCGCGACCGCTCGAACCTGGGGCCTGGTTCTTCATGCTCGAAGGAGAAAGCGAGGGCGTGCCGCACTTCGGCGACCTGATCGCCGAGGCGCCCGCGCTCGCGCTGCCGAGCGCGCCGTCGCCCGACTCAACCTGCCTGATGCTCTATACCTCCGGCACCACCGGCTTTCCCAAAGGCGTGATGCACAGCCAGCGCAGCTTCGTCATGGCGGGCGAAGGCTTCCTCGCCCGGATGTGGCTGCAACCGAACGATCGCCTGATGTGCATCCTGCCGATGTTCCACATCAACGCGCTCTTCTATTCGCTCGCCGGCACGATTGCGGCCGGCGCGAGCCTGGTGCTGGTGCCCAAGTTCTCCGCCTCCCAGTTCTGGAAGATCGCCGCCGCGACCGGCGCCACGCAGGTCAACATCATTGCCGCGGTAGGCAATATCCTCGCGCGCCGGCCGCGCAGCGAGTTCGACCCCGGGCACAGGCTGCGCGTGGTCTACGGCGCACCGATCACGCCGGACCTGGAGCGCATCTTCCGCGAGGAATTCGGCGTGCCGATGCTGATCGAGGGCTACGGCATGACCGAGGTTCCGGGCGCCTGCAACAACCCTTTCGACGGCGAGAAACGACCGTTAAGCATGGGTAAGGCGGCGACTCACCCGGATCCGCAGGTGAAGTTCGCCGAACTGCGCGTCGTCGACGACGAGAATCGCGATCTGCCAGACGGGGCGGAGGGCGAGCTGTGGGTGCGCACGCCGATTCTGATGCAGGGTTACTACAAGGACCCCGAGCAGACCGCCGCGGCGATGCACGAGGGCTGGTTCGCCACCGGAGACCTGGTCAGGCGCGACGCGGACGGCTACTACTACTTCGTTGCGCGCAAGAAAGACATCATCCGCCGGCGCGGCGAGAACATTTCCGGCGCCGAGATCGACCGCGTCGCGGGAGACCACCCGGCAGTTGTTCAATGCGCCGCGATCCCGGTGCCGTCCGAGCTGGGCGAGGACGAAATCCTGCTCGCGGTGGTGCGCAAACCCGGCACCGCCGTCGGCGCGCAGGAGATCGCCGACTGGTGTGCGCAGCGCCTGGCGCCGATCAAGGTGCCACGCTACGTCGCCTTCGTCGACTCACTGCCGCAGACCGCGACCCACCGCGTCGCCAAATTCAAGCTGCGCGGGGACAAGTCGCTCATCGCGCGCGCGACCGACCTGGCGCACCGCTAGCCGCGCGCGGCGGCGTCGGTAGCCGCGGCGGCGACGCCGACCTTTTCGCCTGCTGCCAGGATGTCCTTCCAGGTGGTTGCATCGACCTCGATGCCGTCGCGGCCGCGCTTGACGCGCGTCTCGCGCTCGGGGTCGCCCGCGATGCGCACCTTGTCGAAACCGGGCGCCGGCGGCGACTGCTTGACCCATTCGATGAACGCTGCCGCCTCGCCGCCGAAGAAATCCCCCGTTCCGAGCCGGGCGGGGTCGATCAGGATCGACAGCATGCCGTTCAAGACGCGTTTCTTGGTGCGCTCGCCGGTGCGCTGCGTGCCGCCGCCCGAGAGCGCGCCGCCGAGCAGCTCGCAGGCAACCGCAAGACCGTAGCCCTTGTGTAGCCCCATGGTGGTGAGCGCCCCGAGGGGCTCGATCACGCCGTAGCGCGGATCGACGGTGGGCTTGCCCTCGTCGTCGATCAGCAGGCCGGGCGCCACCTTAACGCCCTTGTTGTGCGCGACGCGGATCTTGCCCTGCGCCACCGCGCTGGTCGCCATGTCGAGGATCATCGGCGGCTGCCCCGCGAGCGGTATGCCGATGGTGCAGGGATTGGTGCCGAAGCGCGCGTCGCTGCCGCCGAACGGCGCGACGATCGGGCGCGAGATCACGTTGACGAAGCTGATCGAAATCAGCCCTTGCGCAACCGCCTGCTCGGCCCATTGCCCGATGCGGCACAGGTGGTGCGCATTGGACAGCGTCATCACGCATACGCCGTGCTGCTTCGCGCGCGCGATCGCGATGTCGGTCGCCTCGAGGCCGATCACCTGGCCGTAGCCCGCCTGCCCGTCGAGCGCGATCAGCGCACCGCCGTCGAACTTCTGCTGCGGATGGCGGTTCGGCTGCAGCCCGCCCTCTTTCAGCGACTCGACGTAGCGCGGGATCATGCCGACGCCGTGCGAGTCGTGCCCGCTCAAGTTCGCCATCACTAGGTTGGAGGAAACCAGCTGCGCTTCGCGCGGCTCGCTGCCACCGGCGGCGACGATTGCGCTAATCGTGCGCTCCAGTGCCTTGGCTTGAAAGACGTGGGATTCGGCCATGATGTCAGGTGGAATGTGACGCGGGGCGCAAAGTGTACCCCGAGGCCGCACGCCCCGGAGAGTCGTGTTTAAAATGCCGAACGGGAGGAGATACCGCCATGAAGAAGAAACCCGAGGATCTGCGCAGCCACCGCTGGTACGGCGTCAAGGACCTGCGCTCGTTCGGCCACCGCTCGCGCACCGCGCAGATGGGCTACGACCGCAGCGACTACCAGGGCAAGCCGGTGATCGCGATCATCAACACCTGGTCCGACATCAATCACTGCCACACGCACTTCAAGCAGCGGGTAGAAGAAGTGAAGCGCGGCGTGTGGCAGGCAGGCGGCTTTCCGCTCGAAATGCCGGCCATGGCGCTGGCCGAAACGATGCAGAAACCGACCACGATGATGTACCGCAACTTCCTCGCCATGGAGACCGAAGAGCTGCTGCGCTCCTATCCCGCCGACGGTGCAGTGCTCATGGGCGGTTGCGACAAGACCACCCCCGCGCTGATCATGGGCGCCACCAGCATGAACATCCCGGCCATCTACATGCCGGCCGGGCCCATGCTCAAGGGCCACTGGCGCGGCAAGACGCTCGGCTCGGGCTCCGATACCTGGAAGTACTGGGACGAGTTGCGCGCCGGCCGCATCAGCGAGCACGACTGGCAGGAGATCGAGGACGGCATCGCGCGCTCCGCCGGCACCTGCATGACGATGGGGACGGCGGCAACGATGATGTCGCTCGCCGAGAGTCTCGGCCTCACCCTGCCCGGCGCGGCCTCGATTCCCGCGGTCGACGCCAATCACTCGCGCATGGCGAGCCTGAGCGGCCGGCGCATCGTCGAGATGGTGTGGCACGACCTCAAGCCGCGCGACATTCTCACCGCCGAGGCATTCGACAACGCGATCACGACCCTGATGGCGCTCGGCGGCTCGACCAATGCCATCGTCCACCTGGTGGCGATGGCCGGGCGCGCGGGCCTCAAGCTGCCGCTCGAGCGCTTCAACGAGATCTCGGCCCGGACTCCGGTGCTGGCCAACATCCGCCCCTCGGGCGCCGAATACCTGATGGAGGACTTCTACTATGCCGGCGGGCTGCGCGCGATGCTGGCCGAGCTGAAGGATTTGCTGCGACTCGACGCGAAGACCGTGAACGGCGCGTCGCTGGGCGAGAACCTGGCCGGCGCGGCGATCCAGAACCCCGATGTCATCCGCCCGCGCGCCAACCCGCTCAAGACCGCCGGCGGCATCGTCGTGCTGCGCGGCAACCTGGCGCCCGACGGCGCGGTGATCAAGGCGAGCGCGGCGAGCCCGCATCTGCTGCGGCACACCGGCCGTGCGGTGGTTTTCGAGGACTACAACGACATGGCCGCGCGCATCGACCGCGACGACCTCGCCGCTGATGTGGACTCGGTGCTGGTGCTCAAGAACGGCGGGCCGCTCGGCGGCCCCGGCATGCCGGAGTGGGGCATGCTGCCGGTGCCCAAGAAACTGCTCAAGCAGGGCGTGAAGGACATGGTGCGCGTGTCGGATGCGCGCATGAGCGGTACCAGCTACGGCACCTGCGTGCTGCACGTGGCGCCGGAGTCCTTCGTTGGCGGACCGCTCGCGCTGGTCGAGAACGGCGACCCGATCGAGCTCGACGTCGAGCGCCGCACGCTCGAGTTGAAGGTCCCCGAGGCCGAGCTGCAGCGGCGCCGCAAGGCTTGGGCACAACCCCCGCGCAAGTACGAGCGCGGCTACGGCGCAGTGTTCTCGCAGCACATCGGCCAGGCCGACCAGGGCTGCGACTTCGACTTCCTCGAGGGCACCGCGCCCACTGCGGAGCCCGAGATCCATTGAGCCCCATGCTGCACGCCCTGCGGCCCGCGCGCTTCCTGCTCGCACTGCTTCTTTCGAGCATGCCGGTGGTGGGCTATGTTTACCAAGCGAACTACTACACCTTCGTCGTGTCGTTCATGATAATTCCCGTGCTCGACTGGCTGGTGGGCAAAGATCTCGTCAACGAGCTTTTGCGAGATTGCGCACCGCGCCTGCGAAACGCCTACTACCGCGCAATCCTCTATGCCTACGTGCCGGTCCAGCTCTCGCTGATCGCGTGGGGCGCAGCGGTGTTCGCGCGCGGCGAGCTCGCGCCGGCGCAGG